>JABNAD010000057.1_pt1 | contig 93625 bp, 86 predicted proteins | sample 7240381 | NCBI WGS metagenome assembly JABNAD01 (sample SAMN11332834, study PRJNA596920) | anaerobic digester metagenome | biome: digested sludge; isolation source: digested sewage sludge-derived enrichment culture grown on H2/CO2 | place: Germany: Goettingen | reverse complement strand
GGAGTGCGACGGGCCATAGGGCCGGAGTTTGAGCACCGAAGGTGCGGAGTGCGACGGGCCATAGGGCCGGAGTTTGAGCACCGAAGGTGCGGAGTGCGACACTCCGCTAGGAGTGGAGTTGAAGCACCGTCAGGTGCGATTGAGGAGCGCGAAGCGCGGGTGGGGTGGGGTTGATGGGATGTGCGGATTGTAGCGAGGTGGAGACAGGGGAGGGGGAGACCCCCTCCCCGTCAGCCCCACCCCCAGTGGCGATAGCCACCACGGTCCACTGCATGGGAACACGCTCGAAGAAAAAACTGATTCCAGGGACAAGCCTATTCTAGTATCAATTTCGCCAAGGTAGGGAGGATGACCCGAAAACGGTTTCAACAAAGGAAGCCATTTCCCTCAAGGTACTGTCTTTTATATCCCCGCACCGCCATGATCTTGTAGAACGATGCAGGAAGAGCAGCAGACACCGTGCGAGAACCCCCTCTGGCCGTGTGCGATGACCGGGGCGGTCGCCTGTCTTGCGGGATTCGAGGATATCGCCGTCATCGTCCACGGTTCGAGCGGGTGCTACTTCTACCCCGCGTCGCTCGTCGGGGTTCCCATCCACGGGACGTTCCTCGTCGAGAACGAGATCATCTTCGGGACGGAGTCCCGCCTCGCGGAGGTGCTCCGGGAGCTCGCCGGCCGCTACGCCCGGATAGCCGTGGTCAACACCTGTGTGCCCGCGATCATGGGGGAGGATATCGGCGACCTTGCCGATGAGGGGCAGATTATCGTCGTCGACAGTCCCGGGTTCCTCGGCGATCTCGAGGCCGGCTACCGCCGTGCGCTCGAGACGATCGCGCCGGTGGTCGACCCCGACGTATTCGGCGTCAACATCGACGGCGTCTGCCGCACCGACCCCTTCTGCCGGGGGAACGCCCTCGAGGCGCGGCGCCTGCTCAGCCTTGCAGGCGTTCCCATCGCCACCACCTTCTGCCTCGACCGCTACGCCGCGACCCGCCGGGCGGCCCCGTTCACCGTCGAGACGAACCCGGATATTGCGAGCGGTGTCGGGACCGCCTGCGGCTCGCTCCTCGGCCTCGATGCGGTTCGCGAGACCTTCGAGCGGCTTGGCGCGGAGATCGACGGCGCTGATGTCCGTCCGGTCATGGATGAGATCGCGTGGGCCGATGCCCGGATCAGGAAGGCCTGCGAGAAGTACCTCCGGAGGTTCGACCCGCCCCGCGTGGCGATCGCCGGCGGCGATGCGTATGCCTCGTTTGCCGCCGACCTCCTCGACCGGTATCTCGGTGCTGAGATCGCCTGCGTCGCCGCCCGGAACGGTTCCGGTTCCTCCGGCGACGGCACCACCCGCACGACCGACTTCTCGGTCATCCGCGGGATGATCCTTGACGCCGAACCCGACCTGATCCTCGGCTCCTCCTACGAGGCGTCGATCGCTCCCGACGCCGCGTTCGTCGGGCTGACGCTGCCGCTCCGGGACAGGGTCGCTCTCTCCTCCCACGCTGTTGCCGGGGTGGAAGGAGCGCTCCGGCTGATGGAAGAGGTGCTCAACGCCTGCATCAACCGGAACCGGACAAACCGCGGCGATCCCTTCGCGCCTTCCCGGTGAGCAGCCATACCTGCCATAAGATATTTATCAACCGGCGGATACCGGGGAACCGGTTCGTCCGCAGGGCGGGCCGGTACGAGAGGGAGGTTTTGGCATGACACATCACGGCGGATACGGCGCCCACGATATGCTTCTCATAAAGATGTACGATCTCCTCGACGAGGACGAGATGCGGCAGTTGATGGTGCGGATGATCGACTCCCGCATCAAGATGAAGGAGCAGCACGTCGAACTGATGCAGTACAAGATCGAGACCTACCGGATGGCACGGGAGATGCTCGAGAAGGGCATAAAGAAGAAGTGAGCGCCGGGGGGGAGTCTTCCCCGCAGGGGATCGTCTCCTCTTTTTTACATCACGACATATATACCGGTATGGAACCAACGATCAGGGGCTACCTTGATACGGATTTCCCGGCGGTCTGCGGCCTTGAGCGGGAGAACAGCCCGAAAGGATGCAAACCGGAGGTCTTCATCCGGCAGGCCGGCGTCCTCTTCGCCGATACTTTTCTGATTGCAGAATGCGGCGGAGAGGTGGTCGGCTACACCATCGGGGCATTCGTCCAGCACCGGCAGACAACGGGATGGATCGTCCGACTGGTGGTGGCGGAGCGATACCGGCGCAGGGGGCTCGGGGAGAGTCTCGTTGCCGCCGTCATCGCCGGCCTCCGCGAGCGGGGAGCGTATGAGGTCTACCTCTCGGTCGCGCCGGGGAATCATGCTGCCCGGTCTCTCTACGCGAGGCACGGTTTTCTGGAGATGGATTTCTGCCCGGCCTACTTCGGCGAGGGAAGCGATCGCTGTATCCTCCGAAGAGATCTCACCGGCCGGGAAGATTTAATCTGCTCCGATTGAGAAGAATACGATAACATGTCCATCATCACTTTCCGCATAGGAGAATCGTTCAAACCGGTGCCGCAGTTCCGGTCGTACCTCTATGCGTCCCTGGTTCTGGCCGCCATCGTCTTCGTTCTGCCCTGGCTGGTTCCCATCATCATCTTCAGTCCGCTGCCGGTCGCTCTCGCCGTCGGCGTCCCGACGCTCGCCATCATCGTCTTCGTCGCCTACTGGATACCGCTCTACCACGAGAGCATCGTCTACCGGCTCACCGTCACCGAGGTGACCTGGCAGCGTGGGGTCTGGTTCCGGCAGACGGGGATCGTCCCCTACAACCGGATCACGAACGTCGATATCTCCCAGGGACCCCTGATGCGGTTCTTCTCCTTCTCGGCGGTCAGGGTGCAGACCGCGGGCTACTCCGCCCAGGCGCAGGCGGAGATCGTCATCAACGGGATAGCGGATCCGAAGGATCTCCAGGAGAAGATCATGAACTTCGTGCGGACGACCGGGCCGGTCGCCGCGACCGGAGGCGAGCCCGAAGGGGCGCCGGCTGCCGATGCGGTGGTGGAGGAACTCCGGGCGATCCGGCGGCTGCTCGAATCCCGGCAGGAGCGGTAAAACTTTTTTGATACAGGGGGGTGGGGGCTATCTCCCACCGATCGTCTCCCGCTTGATGACCAGGACCGGCTGGCGGGCGTTCTTGATCACGTACTCCGAGACCGTCCCGAGCAGGCGGTCGCGGATGTTCGACCGGCCGTGGGAACCGATGACGATGAGCGAGGCCCCTTCCGCATCGGCTGCGGCCACGATCGCCTCTCCCGGATTGCCGGCGGGCGTCCGGACGGTCACCTTCACGCCCTGCCTCTCGAGCGCCCGGCGGGTGTCGATGATCCGGTGCTGGATCTCTTCTCGCAGTTCCTTCTGCGTCTCGGTCTCCCGATCGGGCACGGTTCCGAGGAACCCCTGTCCGCCCGAAGCGATCAGGGTGATCTCCTTTGAGTCGATGACGTGGACGAGAACCACTTCTCTGGTTCCCGCCTCGTGCAGCACGGGGATGTAGTCCAGCACCTTCATGGAAGGCGCTGAAAAGTCCGTTGGAAACAGGATGCGTTCGAACATACTCTGGCACTCTCTCCGGTGAGACCATATCTATGGAGGAGGTATAAAAGAGATCGTGCGTGGGCGGGCTCCGCCCCTCACCGCCGCTGCTTCTCCCGGATCAGCACCCGCCACCGGTGCAGCATCCGCCGGAGGCCGGCGGTTCCGACGGGTGCCGGGTAGGGGAGCGAAATGGGAACTCCGTCCGGGTCGACGGAGAGATCGAGGGCTTCGGCGCACTCGGTGCAGATGGCCTCCGCACCCGGATCGCTCCTGAGCATGGGGTGGGAGGACTGGAAGCATACCCGGCTCCCGGCGATATCGTCGAACCGGGAGAGCATCTCTGCCTGGTGGGCCTGTTCCTCCTCGACGGCGGCGGTGGCGTCGACGCCGCAGATCCGGCCGATCTCTTCGAGGAACCGGCACGTCCCGGTAAGGCCCGCCGGGAACGAGTCCACGTACGGCGTGCCGAGCCTCTGTTCGAGGTCTTCGCCGACCGGCCGGAGCGCCGGTTCCCGGAGGATGTTGACGGCGGCCGAGCCGAGCCGCCCGACATCCCCTGTCCCGACCCCCCGCACGAACCGGAGGTTGACCGGTATGCCGAGCCTGGAGAGAAGGCGCACGATCTCGGCCGCGTTCTCCTCGACGCCGTACTCCAGGTTCTTCTCGCCGATCAGGTTTGCCGAGAGGGTTTTTTCGTCCGCAGGACCGGCGAGCGATGCGACGGAGGAGAGGGCGTTCCTCACCCCCGTCTCGAAGACCCCCCCGAGGAACCCGGCGGTCGGTACGGGGATGACCGGGATGCCCCGGCGTTTTGCGCAGATCGCCGCGACGTCGTCTCCGATCGTCTCGACGATGCATGTCGAGAGGACGAAGACGGAGGCGGGCGAGAGGGAGAGCGCCTGCGCGATCGTCTCCTCCAGCGCGTCTTCGCCCCCGAAGATGATGCCGTTCTCCGTTAAGCGGGTCGAGAGCAGGCGGGGGACTTCGAGCCGGTCGTTCGAGAGGTGGGTGGCGTGCAGGAGAGAGAAGTTGTGGTGGGTGCATCCTGCCGGGCCGTGGATGACAGAGATGGCGTCCCGTACTTCCGTGAGCACCGAGAGCGCCCCGGTCAGGGTACACCCCTCAAACCTGGACGAATTCGAGGGCGAAGGATTCGAGTTCATCCATCTCGAGGGGTGTGGGGATGCTCGTCGTCTCGTTTCCGTAGACCGTGCGTGCGAGTTCCTGGTAGACCGCCGCCTGGTCGGACTCGGGGGCATACTCAACGACCGTCTGCTTCTGCAGTTCCGCGACCTGGACGATCCTCGAGCGGGGGATGTAGGCGATGAGCCGGGAGTTGATCCGGCGGGCGAACTCCTCCACGAGTTCCCGCTCGCCCTCGATGTTCTTTGCGTTGCAGATGACGCCCCCGAGCGTGCACCTGCTCCGCACCCGGCGCGAGAGGCGTGCTATGGCTTTTGCGATGTTGTTTGCCGCGTAGATGGACATCAACTCGCCGGAGGTGACCAGGTAGACCTCCTGGGCGTACCCCTCGCGCATCGGCATCGCGAACCCGCCGCAGACGACGTCGCCGAGGACGTCGTAGACGATCACGTCGCCCTTGAGGGCTTCAAGGCGTTCGAGGAGCTGGAACGTCGCGATGATCCCCCGGCCGGCGCACCCGATCCCGGGCTCGGGCCCTCCCGCCTCCACGCAGCGCACCCCGTGAAAGCCCCGGTAGACCACGTCGTCGACGGTGATCGTCTCGTCTCCGCGCTCCCTGATGAGGTCGAGAACCGTCGGGATCCAGGTTCCGTGCATCAGCATGCGAGTGCTGTCGTGCTTCGGATCGCAGCCGATCTGCAGGATATCGAGCCCCTCCCCCGCGAGTGCTGCCGATAGGTTCGCTGCAGTGGTGGATTTGCCGATTCCCCCCTTCCCGTAGAGGGCGATCTGTTTCATTGGATCTACTATGCGCTTGCATGGGTAATTAGGTGTCGGATGCAGTTCCTGCAATGGAAGTATATATCTTTTGCTGCATTCCGGGCGCCGTCTCCTGGGGACTCTTCTCCCGAACAATTCGTTCTCAAGAATCTTTTTAATATTCCAACATTTATAATTCGTTTTTTAAAATCAGAAAAGTATATAATGAGCAGTTTGAAACTCTTTGTTACGCAGAGGGAAAAAGCATGGACTCAAGATTCCGATCAAGGTTGGTTGCGGCGACAATCCTCATTGCCGTTGTCTGTTCGGTCTTCTCGGTGAGCCCGGTTGCTGGTTTCCGTCTGGAGAACAGGGATGGGAGCGGCACCGAAGCGGCGTTAGCGGAGGCCCTGGTGCTGCAGCAGAGCACCAAAATACGAGAAGAGTTTATGGAGAACCTCACCGTCTACATCGACAGCAGGAGCGAAGTCTTCAGGCGGGGAGGGGTATCCGGGGATGTGAGCGGGGTCTACGTCCCCGGGGAGAACGCTGTCTACATCCGGTCGGACAGGGATCCGGCGCGAGCCGATGAGGTCTTTGTCCAGCAGGTGGGCTACCGCGTCTACCACACGATGGGGTTTGGCGAGAGCAAGGCGTTTGCGGCGCTTGCCGAAAACCCGGGCACCTACCTGGCCCGGATCACCGCACCCGCCGGTGAGGAGAGGGAGGCGGCGATCTTCGCTGAGGCCTTCATGCTCTACCACACCTCCCCGGGGGTTCTGAAGAAGTACGCCCCTGAGGTTCACACCTACATGGACCTGCTCGTCAAGAACGGCGGGGACCGGGCCGCGGTGGACGACCTGTTCCTTCATTACCAGCCGGAGTAACCGGCCGGTTCTTTTTTTTACGATCCGGGAGAGCCGGGTCGGTTGACCTGGCGGCAAGGTCCATGTCTGCAGGTCTTGTGTCGGGTGCCGAAATCAGTGAAGTACTGATCGCACAGGCGTTTCACACCATTTTAGAGCCAACAAAAACAGGGCCACCCCGGGCTCCGGTTGTCTCCCTCCCGGCAGCGACCCCCTCAATCGGCTCTCTTGAAGAGGCCCATGACGAGCATGATCACCGGAATGATCTCGAGACGCCCGATCCACATGATCAGGATGAAGAGGAGTTTTGCCGGATCGGCCATATCGGGCGAGACGAACCCCGTGGAGATGCCGTTGTTGCACATCGCGGTGGCGACCTCGAAGATCACGTTGCTCGAATCGAACGACGTCGGCTGCAGGTGCATCACCAGTATCGTGGCGACGAAGATGATCAGGAAGTAGAGCATGATCGTCAGCATGTTTCGCGAGACCTCGAGGTCGGCGATGTTCTTCGGGATCACCCTGCCGTCGTACTTGAACGGCACGAGCACCTTTCCGGAGACGAACATCCGCCGGAACCACCAGACCAGGCTCTGGAACCCGAGGACTACCCGGGAGAGTTTGATACCGCCGGCGGTGCTCCCCGACGACCCGCCGATCACGATCAGCATCGCGAGGAAGAGGACGGTCACGCTCGCCCACTCGTTCGGGGAGGCAACCTGGAACCCGGTACTGGTGACCGCCGCGGTGGCCATGAAGAGTGCCTGACGGACGGCCGTCGGGAGGTCGGTCGTGCTGAGCGTGACGAGATCCCAGGCGATCACGACGATCCCGAGCGCGATGAGCATGAAGAGGAGACGTGCCTGCTGGTCGCCGAAGAACCGCATGTCTTTCTGGCGGTAGAGGAGGTAGTAGAGTTTGAACGGCAGGGCGCCGGCGATCATGACCGGGACGATGAGGACTTCGAGCAGCGGATTGTTGTAGAACGGGATCCCTCCCGAGTGGACGGAGAACCCGCCGGTTGCGATGGCGACGAGGGCGATGTTCACCGCGTCCCAGACCGGTATCCCCGAGAGCAGGATGAGGCCGATCGCACCGGCGGTCAGCGCCAGGTAGATCTTCCACATCTCGAACCCCGTCGCGACGACGCTCGGCATCAGCGCTTCCGAGCGGCCTTCTGACCGGTAGAGGCGGAACTGGGTCAGCCCGGTTCTCGAGGCCATCGCGACGGTGAAAGCGACGATCCCGATGCCCCCGAGCCATTGCATCAGCGACCGCCAGAAGAGAAGTGTCCGGGGCATCTCTTCGACCGACCGCATCACCGTCAGGCCGGTGTCCGTCCACCCGGACATCGCCTCGAAGACGGCATCGAGGTACGGGACACCGAGTCCGAGGCAGAACGGGAGTGCGCTCACCAGCGCGATGATCAGCCAGATCAGGGCGACCGCCATGAGGGCGGCGGATAGGGGCGCCTCGCGATCCTCCCGGGGCACCCGGAGAAGAAGCATCCCGAGGATAAAGAGGACGATCGGGACGGAGGCCATGGGCAGGATCATCTCCCACTCGCGGTAGATCACCGCCACGACAAGAGGCAGCGTCGTGGCGACGCTCATGTACTTGAAGATGCTGCCGATGTCCTGTGCGATGATCGAGAACAGCTCGATCCTATCCATCGTTACACGTTCTCCGGGCGCTCTTATCTATTTTCTCCTGTGCGGCCGTTCGACTTATCTGGGTCGCATTGGTTCTAGAATCCCTATCGGCCGCATCTGAACCCGTTGTTTCCGGCCGCGGCCTCTCCGGCATCGGCCGCTCCCGGTGCGCTCTCGATGAAGATGCGCCGGTTGATGATCCGCCAGGCGAGGATGAGCTGGGCCATATCCCCGGCCGTCAGGTAGTCGCTGTTCTGGCTGAGATCGATCGGCTCCACCTGCGTCTGGAGTTCGATGTTGTGCTCCAGTTTTTTCGCGACGGCATCGTTCAGTTCCCCGTCGAACGTGAGCGCCCCCATCGCCTTCCCTCCGACGTCCTCGGTGGTGAACTCGACCATGAAGTCGCGCTCGGAGAGTGAGAGGAGGCCGAAGAGGTCGATCGAGAGGTCGACGTCATCGATGCTCTTATCAAGCCTGCTCTGGCAGAGGGTGACGCGGTAGACGTTGCGTTCCTCGCTCACGTCCCTGCCGTACTTCGAGAAGGCGATCCGGATGACCGCATCCGCAAACAGGCATTGCGGTGCGACGTACCGCTCGTAGTCGGGTTTGCGCTCCTCCATCTCCCGGAGGACGGCCTCGGGGGCGTAGCCTCGCCGCTCCACGTCGCGTTTGATCTTCCAGGCACGCTTGACGTCGGGGTCCGGGTCGACGTAGAGTTTGAAGTCTATCAGGTCGCGAAGCGTCCCGGTGATGAACGGGTGCAGCCCTTCGAGGATCAGGATCTTCGTGGGATTGAAGGGCACCGGGGGATCGAACTCCCCGTTGTCGTGGTTGTAGACCGGTTTCTCGATCGCCCGCCCTGCCTTCAGTTCGGCAAGGTGCTCTTCTAAGAGGTCGAACCGGTTCGCCTCGGGGACGAGCGGGGTTATCCCGAGGACTTTGCGTTCCCGGCGGTCGTATTTGTGGTAATCGTCGATGGTGATGGTGGAGACGAGGTCGTCCCCGAAGATCTCCCGGATCGCCCGGGTGAAGGTGGTCTTTCCGGACCCGCTGTCTCCCGCGACGCCGATAACGAAGACGTAGGGCGACTCGGCAATGACTCTCTTGAAGTCGGACGGAGGCATAATGCAGCTCGAAGGTTGGTCGGTATTCTGGCGTGTTAAGATTTCGGTGCAGGGCGACCCGGCCCGGGAACGGGTCGGCAGCCGTGAAAATGATGGAGAGCCTAGGGGGAGAGGATCCCCGCCTCCCTGTGTTTCTTTGCGATCTCGTCGGCGAGCCGGTCGAGCGCCGCGAAGTCCTCCTCCTTCGGGAGGCCTTTGACGTAGACCGGGTCGAGGAACTCGACCTTGAGCCGGCCGAGCATCTCCACGATGGTCTCGACCGTCTTTCCGCCCCAGCCGTACGACCCGATCACCGTCGCGTAACGGGTCTTGGGGCGGAGGAGGTTTGCGAGGTAGGTGGCGTAGACCGCCTGCGGGTGCGGGCCGAAGATGACCGTCGGCGCCCCGATCACGACCGTGGCCGCGTCCACGAGCGCCTTTGCGAGGTCGCCGGTGTCGGTCTTCGGGAGGTTGAACGGCTGAACCTCGATGCCGCGCTCCATCAGGGCGTCGACGAAGTGTTTGACCATAGTCTCGGTGCTTCCGTGCATGGAGACGTACGGGAGCACCACGGTGTTCGTCACGGCATCGCCCGTCCAGTCCCGGTAGGCGTCGACGATGAACGCCGGATAATCGTAGACCGGGCCGTGGCTCGGTGCAATCAGGTTGATATCGCGCGTCGCGAGTTTTGCAAGGTGCGCCTTGATGCTCGAGCGGAACGGCATCATGATCTCGGCGTAGTAACGTTTCGCGGACTCGTAGATCACACCCTCGTCGGGGACGTAGAGGGTACTCGTCGCGTAGTGCGAACCGAAGAGGTCGCAGGAGAAGAGGATCCGGTCCTCCTTGAGGTAGGTCAGCATCGTCTCCGGCCAGTGAACCCAGGGGGCGATGATGAACTCGAACGTCCTCCCCCCGAGGTCGAGCGTATCACCGTCGCCGATGACGACGAACCGATCCTCGGGGACATGGAGGAGGTCGACCAGGAAGTCGCGGCACTTCTGGTTCGTCACCACCTTCGCGTCGCCGAACCGTTCGAGCATTGCCGGTATCGAGCCCGAGTGATCCTGCTCTGCGTGGCTGGAGACGATGTAATCGATCGAGTCGACCCCGATTGACTCCAGGTTTCTCACGAGTTCTGCGGTCTTTGTCGGGTCGACGGTGTCGATCAGCGCGGTCTTCTCGCTGCCCCGCACCAGATAACTGTTGTAGGTGGTGCCGTCGGGGAGCGGGATCAGTTCGTCGAAGAGCCGGCGGTCCCAGTCGATGGCGCCGACGGCGAAGACACCCGGCACGATCTCGCGTGCGGCCATTACTCCTTCGCCTCCGTCTGGTGTGTTCCGGCTGGCATACGGTTTATCAAGGTATCCGACATGCTTCGTCCTCCTCCATAGGTTCTCGACCGTCCCGGTGAAGCCCTGCGGCGCCGGTCGGCAGACGTTTCTCCGGCGCGAACGCTGATAACGATTTCGCTCTACCTCACCGGGGTGGAGAGGGTGGTCTGTCTCCCCTCGCCGCTTCCCTCCCGCCGGACTTCGTTTGCAAAGAGGTGTGCCTGCCGTGTCGGTTCCGGGAGCCGGTAGCCCCGTGCGGCCGAGAGGACGAGGTCGACTGCGGCCGAGAGATCGATCCGGTGGCCCACTGAGACGTAGACGGGTTTCACCCGATCTTTCGTCCGCACCGCCATCCCGATCGTCTCGCCGTCGCGGAGTATCGGGGCGGTCGATCCCTTCTCTGCCGCGGGCTCGGCCGCCGTGCCGACGAGGAGGCTCTTTGCGACACCGACGGTGGGGCGGTTCAGGAGGATGCCCATGTGGCTCGCGATGCCGAGCCCCCGGGGGTGGGCAATCCCCTGCCCGTCGAAGAATATGACGTCCGGCTCGGAGGGGAGTCTCCGGAACGCCTCGATGAGGGCGGGGCCTTCCCGGAAGGTCAGGAGGCCGGGGATGTAGGGGAATGTCGTCACGGCGGTGGCGGAGACCCGCTCGACGACGGTGAGATCGGGGAAACTGAGGGCGACGGCGACCGCGTGGATGACGTCCGAACCCTTCGCATAGGAGGCGTCGACGCCGACCACGAGGGAGACCGCCCCGGGATCGCCGGAACGGCGAACCTGCTCCCGGAGCCTCTCCTGGAGGCGGATCGCCTCCGCCGGCGTCAGGTCGAAGGGATGGGTCTCTCTGATCTCCATGGTCGTTTCCCGTTGCACGGAGGTAGGTGGTATCGTATACCCGCTATTATATGCTTGGGGCAGGGGGTACTCCGCAGGTGACGATCGCCCGCGGAGATCCCCGGCCGGCGAGGCTTTTTTATACGTGAAGATGGGGTACGGCACGGAGTGTCACTCTCGGAGCGTGGATGATATGGCACGATGGGTCTGCAGTGTCTGTGATTACGAGTATGTTGAGGAGGCGGGAGACCCGGCTACCGGGATGCCGCCGGGAACGCCCTTCGAAGATCTCCCCGGCGACTGGCGGTGCTCCCGCTGCAGCGCGGGAAAGGAGGCGTTCGTGCGGGCCGGCGAGGAAGAGGTGGAGATGAATGACGAAGACTACCTCTGAAGGAGCCGCCATGACCGTGGCCGACGTGCTGGTCTCGGAACTCGCGGCCTGGGGGATCACCCTCTACTTCGGCATCCCCGGCTCATCGTCGCTCCCGCTCGTGGACGCGGTCCGGAGGAATCCGGACGCACGCTACATCGTCGTCCGGCACGAGCAGACCGCGGCCCTCGCAGCCTCGGCCTACAACAAGTTCACGGGAAAGGTCGCCGTCTGCCTGACTATCGCCGGGCCGGGGGCGACGAACCTCGCCACCGGCCTCTATGACGCGAAAGAGGATCGGGCGAGCGTGCTCTCCCTGAATGGGCAGGTGCAGGCGCAGTACGCCGGCCCCGGCGGCGTCCAGGAGATCGACCAGGACGCGTTCTTCCGCCCGATCGCGGTCTTCAACAACACCGTCGCCGACCCGTCGACGGCGGTCAAACTCCTCACCCGGGCGCTCCGGTACGCGATCGTCGGCCGCGGCGTCGCCCAGCTCTCTCTTCCGAACGATATCCAGAGGGAGCCGCTCGAACCGGCCTACTGCGAACGCGAGACCTGCCTCGCGGAAGTCACGACGACCCCGACCGGCGAGGCCGTCCGTGCGGCGGCGGAGGCGATCGACGGCGCGGAGCGGCCGGTCATCCTCGCGGGCTTCGGCGCCATGCGTGCGGCGGAAGCGGTCATCGAGCTTGCGGAGACGATCCGGGCGCCTATCGTCACCACCTTCAGGGCGAAGGGCATCCTCCCCGACGAGAACGAGTGGGTTGCCGGGATACACGGGCCGCTCGGGACGCCGCACGCCCGGACGCTCGTCGAGGAGTCCGACCTCGTGATCGCCTGCGGGGCGAGTTTCTCCGACTTCACCGGGATCCCCAATGAGAAGCGGGCCGTTCACATCGATATCGATCCGCTTCAGCTCGGCAAGCACCCGCTCGCGGCAGGGGTCTATGGCGACTGCGCCGTTGCCATACCCCTGATCCGGGAACGGGTCCGGCCGCGGGAGGATACGGGGGCCGGGGAGTGGCTTATGGAACGGAAGCGGGAGTGGTTCAGCCACCTCGACCGGGAGGCCGACCCGGAGGCGGTTCCGATCCGGCCGCCCTACATCATGAAAGTTCTCTCCGAGACCCTTCCGGAGGACGCGCTCATCTCCCTTGACGTCGGGGAGAACCAGTGGTGGTTCGGGAGGAGTTTCCGGATGAAGCGGCAGCGGTTCGCGATGTCGGGCTACCTCGGGACGATGGGGTTCGGGCTTCCCGGGGCGATTGCGGCGAAACTGGCCTACCCCGATGCGACCGTCGTCTGCATCACCGGGGACGGGGGGTTCTCGATGGTCATGGCCGACTTCGTCACGGCGGTCAGGTACGACCTTCCCATCGTCGTCGCGGTCTTGAACAACCACCAGCTTGCGATGATCCGGGAGGAGCAGCGGGAGGCGAACTATCCGCCCTACGGCGTCGAACTCACGAATCCCGACTTCGCGGCGTATGCGGAGGCCTGCGGCGGCGCCGGGATACGGGTGGTTCGGCCGCAGGATCTCGCGGATGCCGTTCTCCGGGCGGTGCGGATGGACAGGCCCGTCGTCGTCGATATCGAGACCGATCCTGTGCGCTTTGAGTAAGCCCGGGCGCTCTCGCTCCTCACCGGGCCCCGGTGAGATGCGAGACGCCGTTCACCCGAAATCTATAAGTATCCTGCAACTGTATGAAAAGCCGAGGGTAGATGTGAACATCCCGGCCATGGCCGCGCAGCCTGCGAGGGCCCTGCCGGGCAAGCGCGGATCTCCGGATGTCGATCCGGGTGGGAGCATCGGTATACCGTTCTTCGCTCCACGCTGAGGGTCCCCGGGAGCCTGTTAATCGAACGGGCGCTCGGGGTAAACTTGCGGCGAACCGGATCCGCTCCGGTTCACCGTTCTTCCGGCCGACAGTCTGCCGGACTCTTTTGGTGCTTCAAAAAGAGAAGGTTGAGCCGGATCACTCGTCGGAGAGATAGTCGTAGAGGAACGCGGCGAGCACCGCACCGACGATGGGGCCGATGATGTAGATCGGGAAGAACTCCCAGAGGCTCTGGCCGGCAAGCAGCCAGTCCCCGAGGAAGGGGCCGAACGTACGGGCGGGGTTCAGCGACGCGCCGGTCAGGTTCCCGATCGTCGTGATGATCCCCGCGACCGTGAGACCCACCACAAGCCCGGCAAAGCCCGGCGTGGCCCGTTCGTCGACGGCGGCGCCCATGATGACGAGCATCAGAAGGAACGTCCCGACCGCTTCGATGACGATCGCCTGCAGGTAGCCGATACCGGGGAAGGGGGCCGTTGCCCCGAGCCCACCGATGGCTACGGCGTCCGGGCCGACGGTCCAGGCGAAGAGGAGGCTTGCTGCCGCGGCGCCGACGAGCTGGGCGGCGATGTACGGGACGACGTCGCGGCCGGGGAGCCGGCGGGTTGCAAAGAGGGCTATCGTCACTGCCGGGTTGATGTGGCAGCCCGATATCCGCCCGAACGCATAGATAGATCCGGCGATGGCGATACCGAAGGCAAGCCCGATGGCGAGCCAGTCGCCGAGGCCACCGAGCACCCCGATCCCTATGTTGAAGGGGGTCGCCGGGGTGGTCCCCGCGGCAAGCATCAGCGTGACGGCCGCGGCGCCGGCACCGAAGAAGACGAGGATGAATGTCCCGACGGCTTCGGCGACGCATCGTTTTCCAAGAGATATGGTCATGGTTTCACCAGTACGTAGGATACTCCTTTTAATGAACCTTAGCCCAAAAAAAGGAGTTGTGTGTGCTTTTATTTCGGATACAGGGCGTTATAGCACGCGGGGCAGAGGATCCGCGGCAGCGGGGCCTTCACGCGCTTGCTGGGGAGCGGGTAGCCGCCCTCCCAGACGTCGACATCCTTCCTGATGGCGTGCTCCATGCAGAGCCCCATTCCGCAGACGATGCAGATCGCCACCGCCTCGCTATCCTTCCCCTCGAGGGCACAGTAGTAACACTTCATGGCCGTCCCTTCTATACCGCCTCTTTCCACTGGCAGTAGCGCTGCCTCTGGTCGACAAGGCTCGTCGTGGCGCAGTTCTTACAGGCCCGCACCGGCGCGGCGGCGGTCGCCTTCTCGAGCGCGATGATGTTTGTCATCATCGTCGCGGTCACGGGTTCGCTCGTCAGGAGGCACGGGTAGTCGGCAAGGCGCATCAGGGCGGAGAACCGGACGGTTATGGCACAGGCCGGGTAGGCGTACCACTGCGGGTTCATCAGCACCTCGTTTTCGTGGATGGGCGAGAGGTCGACCGGATACTTGCCGACCATCGGGGTCAGGGTCTCGTCGGCGCCGTTCCGCATCTTCCGCGCTTTGTCAATGAGCTTCCACCCGCGGTAGATCATGTCCATGAAGTCGCAGTTGTGGAGTTCGGCCGCCGCTCCCCGGGCCGGGTAGCAGACGACGTAGTTGTGGAACCGCTTCGTGAGGAGGTCGACGACCATCGGGGCGTTGAGGGCGTCGAGCTCGAGGATGTACTCGGTGGCGGCGGCGGACGCGCCGGTCGCGACCGAGAGGACGTCCCAGTAACTCTTGTAGGCGTCGAGCGAGTTTTGTAGCGACGACTCCATCACTCCGGTGACCGCCTCGATCGTCGCCATCACGACGTCGTCCTTGCACATGTTGAAGGTCGACTGCGCGATGTGGTGCGAGACATCACCGACGCTGTAGGCGGGAACCGTCAGGATGTTCGCGTAGTGGACGCCGTCATCGACGGCGGCTCGAACCGTCGGCTCCATCCGCCGCCGGTACTCGGCCATGTACTTCCGCGGGTCGAACGACGACATCCCGGCGGCATCCATCAGTTCCGCCTGGGCCTCCATCGGGTCGCGGTAGATCCTCTGCATGATCTCGACCTCTTTCGCCGTCGCCTCGCCGGGGGTGGCGCCGCCTTCGAGGGCGTGGGCGAAGACCTCCCCGAACCCGTAGGAGGTGTTCATCCCCCACGATTTGGCGGCGAGGATCGCCCGCTTGTGCTCGACCGGGATATCGGTCTTTTTGAGCACCTGGTTCACCACATTGCTCGTGCTGCCCGGGATCAGTGCGAAGTCGACGACACAGGTGGGGCCGTAGAACCCGCCGTAGCGCCGCACCGCCTCGATGCCGATCGTGGCCTCGGCAGCCGCGATTGCCTTCGTGAAAGCATCGACACTCTTTGCGAATGCCTCGTCCTGGCTTTTGAGGATATCGAGCACCACGGGTGTCTGGTAGTGCTCGACGAAGGGATCGTCTTCGGGGCGGACGGTTGTCGTGAGGCTCTGGAGGATCTCGGCATGTGAGATGACCGAGTTCTTGTGCAGGTCGATGACCGCCTGGCTCTGGTCGCCGATCGCCGTCATCTTCCGCACCGCATCGACGTAGGGTTTCGTGTCGCTGAGGGCGAATTTCTGGCCGCGCTTTGCTTTTACCGTCTCCACGTCCGCCCTCTGGGCGGCCATGGCCTCGTTTATCATCTTCTCGTAGATTTCTTTCATATCAGATCACCTGGTGATATCCTGCTGTCGGCTGAACCGGACAGCATGGTTCAGGAAGCGACTCCTGCGGCGCCCTCGTGAGGGTCGCCGCGTCCGGCGAAACGATACCGGGCTACGGAGATGGCGGAGGTCGGTGTGATCCCGCAACGAGCTGAATGAAGGGGGAACGGCAGCAAAGAGCGGCCGGTGAAACGCTTGAACGGTGGTTGGCGGGTAGAGAGAACCACTCCGGCGACTGCAGTCTCCGTATTGCTCCGATGGTTCGGTATGGGTTCTTCAGTCGGCGTATTGGGTTGCTCTTACATATATCTGTTGTGTCGCCTGCCCGGGGGTGTATCCGGGAGAAAATAGGGTGTTTTTTGATCTCCAGGGCTCGTTTTGTGGTTTTTATCGGGGCTCAGAACCAGGCGTCGAGCGTCTTCTGTGTCGCCTTCACCGAGACCTTGGCGAGAGCGCTCCTGACCCGCTCCTCGGAGAAGTCGTAGCGGCCACAGAGCATCTCCACGACGCCCTCGACGTCCGGCGTCCTCCACTCGAGGGTGTAGTCGTCGGTGATCGGCGGGTCGAGGAAGAACTCCCGGACAGGAGCGGGATCGAAGTCGGGCTGTTTCTCGGCGATCACTCCCTCGAACTCGCCGTTCCGAACGATCTTTAAGGCCGTCTTGCCGCCGACGCCCCGGATGCCCGGGTTGAAGTCCGTGCCGACCAGGATGCCGATCTCGACGAGCTGCTCTCTCGTGACGCCGAGACGGTCGAGGAGGGAGGGGAGGACGATCCGTTCGGGGTTCACCGTGATCGTCCGGCCCCTGGTCTTTCGCCGCCCGCTGACGGTGAGGTTTCGCACCAGCACCGGGGAGCCGAAGAGGAGCGAGTCGTAGTCCTGGGAGACCGCGTAGGTGACCTTCCCCTGCCGCGCCATGTAAGCCGCCTGCGCTTCGCCCTCGCTCGGCGCCTGGATCCAGGGGATGCCGAGCAGGTCGAGGAGTTCTCGGGACGACGCGATGGTGTGGCTGTCGATGCGGGCGGATGCGCTCGCCTGCTTGTAGGCCTCCTCCATGTCGCCCTCCCGGAGCGCCGTCTTCCAGGCCTCGTCTGCCCTGGCGCGATGTTCGCGCCGCTCGTTGATCGTCTCCTGCTTGAACTCCGGCGGCTTCCCGTCGAAGACAAAGACCGGGCGGATACCCTTCTCCAGGAAGTTTACCGTCCGAAAGAGGATGCCGGAGAGGTGCGAGGTGACCCGGCCCGCACCGTTCATCAGCGGAGTTCCGTCCGGCTGCCGGATGATGGAGAGGAACTGGTAGAGTGCGTTATGGGCGTCCAATGCGGCGATGCCGGATAGATCGTCCCACGTCAACGTCTCTTTACTGTCTGCCAGGATATCCCGGATAGCAACGCCCATGCTTACCTAGTCATGAGAGGGGGATATGCCATTAAGATGGCGATCCGGTTCACCGGTACATCCGCCGGGAGAGGCCGTCGACGATCTCCTCGATGTGGCTTACGGTGTTGTCGTATCTGGCGGTCATCGTCTTTCCCATCTCCTCCATATTCACGCGCATGGTGCGCTCCCGCTGCACGACGCTCTGCTCGAGGCTCACAATCTTTATACCGAGAGAGATGAGCAGTCCTCCGAGGGAGAGCATCATGAACGTCGCAGCCGCCGCTATGACCAGGTCCTGCCAGAACCGCATCACCAGCACGACGGTGGAGACCACCATCACGATGGTGAGAACGATATCGCCAATGAGTTCGCGAATCTCCATAATTTAAAGTGATAAGGATGCATTAATTAACCTACCTATAGTGAGTGGAGTTTTGTGATGCAGATACGCGACTGGCTACCCCTTCTCGGAATGGCCCTGATGCTTTTACTTGTCCAGATCATCGCCATCATCCTCGTCATGCCCATGCAGGCGGCGGGGCTTGTTGCGTTTGAAGATCCCGAATCGGTGGCGAATCCCCTGATCTTCATAGGGATGCTGCTCGCCTTCACGCTGGTTCTGCTCTTCCTGCTCCGGACAGGCGGCCGACGGTTCATCGCCGTCTTTATCGGGTTTGCCCTCTTCATGACGTTTCTCTACATATTCGGTGCGCTCTCCCTCCTTCTCTTTGGGGCCACGACCGCTGCCGTGGCCGGAACGCTCATCGGCGCCGTAGCGGCGACTGCGCTCCTCTACCTCTATCCGGAGTGGTATGTCATCGACATCCTCGGCGTTCTGATCTCTGCCGGGGTTGCGTCCATCTTCGGGATCTCACTCGCCGTCGTGCCGGTGCTCGTGCTGCTCGTGCTGCTTGCGATCTACGACGCCATATCGGTCTACCGGACAAAGCACATGATCACCCTCGCCGAAGGCGTCCTCGAGACGAAGGCGCCCATCCTGGTCGTGGTCCCGAAGAGAGCGGATTACTCGTTCAGAAAAGAGGGGCTCAACATCGGTAAGGGGGAGGAGCGCGGCGCGTTCGTCATGGGCATGGGCGACCTCATCATGCCCTCTATCCTTGTCGCGTCGTCGCACGCCTTCGTGGGCGCGCCCGCGGTCATCTGGCTCCTCTCCGCCCCGACACTCGGCGCGATGGTGGGATCGCTTGCAGGACTCGCGGTGCTCCTCTACTTCGTCAACAAGGGTAACCCCCAGGCGGGTCTCCCGCCGTTAAACGGCGGGGCTATTCTTGGGTTTCTGGTTGGGGCGGCTCTCGCAGGCTCGTTTTCGTGGCTTCCTTTCTGAATGCGAGCAAAAGACCGAGCACCTCCTCCACTCCCTCTCCCGTGAGCGTGGACATAGCCGGGTAGCCCTCGAGCCCCCGGATATCCGCCTTGTTTGCAACCGCTACCACCGGGACGTCGACGAGCCGGTGTACCTCCTCGAGGAGCCTGTTCTGATCGTCGAGCGAGTAGCCGCAGTGTTCGCTTGCGTCCAGGATGAAGAGGACGACATCGGCCGTGTTGATGATGGCGCTGACCGCCTGCCGCTCGATGGGGTTCCTCTCCTCTGCCGGGCGCTCGAGGACGCCGGGGGTATCGATGAACTGGATCCGGTCGCGCTTGCCGATCTCCCGGTGGCCGACGACGATCCCCTTGGTGGTGAACGGGTAGGCGGCGATCTCGGGTTCCGCCGTGGAGACAAGCCGGATGAACGAGGATTTCCCCACGTTCGGGAATCCTGCCACCACCACGGTGAAGTCGTCGTCGTTCACGTGCGGGAGTTTCCGCAGGATGTTCCGGGCCTCGTTTAAGTATACGAGATCGTCTTCCACCTGGTGAACGATCGAGGCTATGCGGGCGACGGCCTGCCGCCGTTTTGGGGGTGTGTCTACTCCGGATCGCATGCTGCGGGCGTAACCGGAGCCGATGACCCAGGTCTGGTCGGCCGCCCAGTTGACGGCGCCGAGGGATCGTTTCAGCCGGTCGAGCGAGACCAGGATGTCGGCCGCCTCCTGGTAAAAGGGCGAGAGGCGCTCGAAGCTCGGAAACGAGCTGACCACACTCTTTAATTTGTCGTGGATGGCTTTCGCGACCGCTCTTACGAACTCCTCGTTCGCGGTATCGACGTTGGTCTTCAGCTTCTTCTTGGCTGCCGCCCTGCGAAGACTGCGGTCGAGCACTTCGTCCGCCGTAGGAACGGTCGGGATGGTTTCGAATTCCACGTTACGCACAACCTAATGTATTTAAACAACGTATAATGACTGATAATTATGGAGCTCTCTCCGATTCAGAAGGATATCCTGATAACTTTGATTACCCTATACCATCAGTCTTCCCACTCTATAAAAGGTGAGGAGATCGCAGAGGTGCTGAAGCGCAACCCCGGAACCGTCCGCAACCAGATGCAGGCCTTGAAAGCTCTCGGGCTGGTCGACGGCGTTCCCGGCCCGAAAGGAGGATACAGCCCGACCGCAGGAGCATACAGGGAGCTGAATCTCGGGGACCTCGAGCACCAGTCCGAGGTGCCGATCTACCGCGACGGCGAGAGGGTGGGAGGCGTCCGGGTCACGGAGCTCGGGTTCACCACTCTCTGCCACCCGGACCTCTGCCAGGCGATGATCCGGATCATCGGGAGCGTGAAACTCTTCCGGATCGGGGATATGGTCTCGATCGGCCCCACCCCGGTGAATAAACTCCTCGTCCGCGGCGAGGTCTTCGGGATGGATGAGAACCTGCAGGCGCTTCTCATCAGCGTCTCCGAGATGATATCCCTCCCCAAACAGTCGATCAAGCACTATATGAGCGCTCCGCTCCTGACCCTGCCGTTCACCGCCACCCTCCGCGACGCCGCGCACCTCTTCAATACCCACCATATCCACGGCGCGCCGGTGCTGAAGGAAGGCGGCGACCTCGCGGGCATCATAACGCTGAGCGATCTCGCTCGCGCCCTGGACGAGGGCCAGACGCTGGATTCGCCCGTCGCTGAGGTCATGACGACCGATGTGGTCGAGGCGCCGTCGTCGATCCGGCTCTACGAGCTCGTGGGCCGGTTCAAGGAACGGGAGATCGGGAGGTTGATTGTGGTCGAGGACGGCAAGCCCGTCGGGATCGTTACCCAGACCGATATAATTCGGGTCTTTCCCTCACTTTGATCCCCTCCCCGTTCGGAATTTCGTGCTTCAACCCCTCAGGAGACGGATAAGTATTTATATGAGAATACCTATGGTGCTTCTGTAAAACGAGTTCTGTGTGTGAGTGCATTTCACAGAACTCAATGAAAAGGGGGAAATGGATCATGACTGATATACCTCTGGCACCTGTTGGCAGAATCGTAAAGAAATCCGGCGCGGAACGTGTGAGTTCCGATGCCAATGAAGAACTCGCGAAACTGATGGAGCAGTATGCTTCACGGATCGCGAAAGAAGCGATCAAGCTGGCGGGCCACGCGGGCAGGAAGACGGTTAAAGCAACTGACGTCCGGATGGCGGCCGAGACCGTAAAGTAACCCTAAAAATCTCTTTTTGAAGCGGCATTATGCCCGGAGTTCCGGTATGCACCTCTCCGGTAACGAATGTGCGCTATACCGTACTCTCTTCGGCCGTGGGCAGCGGCGGTGCATGCACTCCCGACAATAATCTGCAACGCTCTTTTCCGTGGTTTTACGGCCTTTAGAAGATTTAAATAGTACAAACGCCCCACGGTTTTACATGAGCAAAACCTTCTGCCGTTCCCTTGCCAAGAAGAAAGTGATGAGTAACGATGGCATGCTCATCGGGATCATCAAGAATATCATCGTCGATCTCAACACGGGGCAGGTTGTCGACCTGCTCGTCAAACCGGACGAGACGTTCAAGACCGAGGGCTACAGGACGGATGGGGACAAGATGCTCGTGCCGTTCGAGTCGGTGAAGGACATAAAAGATTACGTCGTTGTCGACCGCTACCTGTTGAAGAGATAAGGATAATACTTTTTTGTGGCCACGCCCGGGCGCGGTAACGATACTGGTTTAGGCACCTACGGGTCTTTCAGCCCGTCAAAGGTTCATGCCACCGACTGCATCGAGACTCACATCGGGACGTTAACGATGACGATTCTGTCCTGAGCCCGGGGCTCGGGTTCTGGTTTCTGTATTGGCGGAGATAGGCCCGGCTTCACAGAATGAACCGGGCGCGGTCAGGGTTGCAGACCCTGGTCGCGCCACATTTTTTGGAGAAGGGGCGGTGGGGCAGCCCTGTACATCAGGACTCAACTCCCCTGTATCGTGCGTGGTTGATCGGTCTCTGTAGCGAATTGCTCCTCGTTCTGGTTCGGTGACTGCTCGCAAACATATATATCCACAAGCATGTATTCACAGCCAAATATATATGTGGCTGAATTTGTGGAAACACGAGCCAAATGGGGTTATAATCATGAAACAATCAGAAATCGTCGTTGGAATCGTTATCGCTCTCGCTCTGGCTGTAGGCATTGTTTACGCCGCTGGCGGGTTTGAAACCGGGGGATTGAACACTTCGACGGAGATGAATTCTGTTATCGTGAAAGACGCGATTGTCTCGCGGACTATTGATAACACGACGAATGGAGCCGAGAATAAGACAATTAGAACCGCGAGTGAACCGGGACCGGGAATCGTGAATACAATTATCGGGATATTTTCAAATGTGGTTGAAACAAGCAGTTCTGGCGGTTCGGCACGGTCTTCGTCATCATCTGAAGGAAGTAGCAGCAGTAGCAGTTCTTCTGGAGGAGCACCGGTTACTCCAATGGCAACGGAGACGCCCTGTCCGACGACCGAGCCAACAACGACCTCAACGGTGAAGGTGACCGCAACCCCGACTATGAATGAGACGGCGACTCCCACCCCAACTACGAGCCCAACCGCAACCCCGACCCCAACACCCACTGCGACCACAACACCCGTTCCTGCGGCGACCACGGAGCCTGCACTGGATTCTACACCAACGGTATCCCCGACGATTGACCCGACACCGACGCCAACGCCGACAACGGAGGTTACTATCGAGACCTGGACGGGAACGGCGGGCGTTGCCCGCACCTATTATTACATCGTCGATCATGCTACAGAAACAACAAGTGTCATCGTTGAATCGGAGTTTCCCCCGGAATTAGCCGGTATGATGAGCATGGAACTGCACGACTACGTTTACTACTTCAGCAACGTTGAACTGAAAAACATCTATTTACACTTCTATAACCGGAACGCCGGGCCAAACGGTGAGAATTACGGTGGCCCGACCATCGAAACCCGCTTTGGTTACTATGATTGGCTTATGGAATGGGATTACCCGCTCACGGAGTCAGTAATTCTCATTTACTCGGAGGATGTCCCGGTGTATGTGATAAGCACGGTGGATTTCAGCCAATACTCATTTATGAGAAACTCCTATACGGGCGAATATGACTACATCCCACGGAAATACTATACCAAGAAAGCGGTAATGCCGGAGAAGCAGCCCGGTATACCAAGGTATTATGATCTCCCGGTTTCTGCGCCAATACGGCTGTTTCGCGAAGGAATGCCTGATAATCCCTATTTGCCGGCCACACCGGCGCCCACCGAAGAAACCACGCCTACACCTGCTCCCGAAGCGACCATGACTCCACTCCCGCTGTATACGGCTCCAACGCCCACAGAGCCTGCCTCAAATGTCATTCCAACGCCGATCTCCTGGGGCGAAGATCCTGAGCGGGTAGCGATAACCACTCCGCCACCTGAGCCGTGGGGTGGAGTTGTGACCGTTGAGCCGACTGAGATCCCGGCTGGGATCCCCACACTGGAACGTTATACCCCATCTGGAGAGAATTCGGTGATCCCTACGCTGGAACCCGTTGAAATGGAAGATCCTGCCTCTATTCCGCAAGAATGACTGAAGGCATCATGACAGCTTCCTATCTTTTTCTCATAGTCACACATTACGCAGGAATATGGATTGAGATGCCCTGAGGTTGCAATCCGGCTGTATGGCAGCCCCTGGCAAAATCACCGATATGGTGCTGCGGTGGATACAGTCCTGATCTTCAATCAAAAACGATCAACGCCGGACTAATTTTGCCTTTACCGTACCTCAAGATCATCAAAGTACTTTTTTACCGCTTCCACGAACCCGTCCCCGTAGGCTTCTTCGGTGACCCGGTCCGCCGCCGATCGGGTCCGGGCAGGGGCGTTTGCAACAGCGACGCCGAAGCCGGCGGCTTCGAGCATCTCGGTGTCGTTCTCGGAGTCGCCGATGGCCATCATCTCCGAGGGGGAAAGCCCCATCTCGCGGGCAAGTTCCACGAGCGCCGTTCCTTTGTTGACGCCGGGGGTCTGGAGATGGATTGCAAACCCGGTATCGAGCACCTGGACGGAGAAGTCGTGGTCGCGAATGACTGCTCTTGCCTCGTCGGGGTCGATATTCCGGGCGAAGGCAACGTCGGCGAACCGGTACTGCGCACTGTAGAGTTCGAGTTCGATGCCCCTCCCGGCAAAATAGTCTTTGAGAACCTCGAATGCCGCGAGGCAGGCGTTCTTGTCGCCGGGGATGCGGAGGGTGCCTGAAAACCCCCTCCGGTAGACGCCGCCGTTCTCGCCGATGATCGTCCCGTCCGTCCCGACCATCTTGCAGAGACCGTCCATGAAGCAGACGGTGTTGCCGCTCGCGAGCACCACTTCGATCCCGGCGTCGACGAGGGTTCGGACGGCCTCGACGGCGGCGGTGTTGATCCGCCGCCGCCGGTCGGTGATGGTGCCGTCGACGTCCGTTACGAGCGCCTTCAGCACGGCTTGAGCCCTGCCTGCTCGACCATGAACGCCGCCTCGCCCTCGGGGAGGTTCGGGCTGTCCACGAGACGGGCGACTCTCTTGCCGCCCTTGCTTTTTCTGAGGTAGAGCCGGAAGGTTGCCGTGTGGCCGACGATGTTGCCGCCGATCGGTTTCGTGGGGTCGCCGAAGAGGACGCCGGGGTTCGACATCACCTGGTTGGTCACCAGGCCGACGGCGTTGTGGTCGTCGATCAACTTCAGGAGGTCGTGCATGTGCCGGTTCAGCTTCTGCTGCCGTGGGGCAAGGGTGCCCCGTCCCGCATACTCCGAACGGAAGAGCGACGTCAACGAGTCGATGACGAAGAGCCTGACCGGGTAGTCGGAGTTCCGCAGGTCGTTTGAAAGTTCCCGTGCGGTATCGAGGAGGAGCATCTGGTGGTCGGAGCTGTGCGCCCGCGCGACGTGGATCCGTTCGAGGACCTCGTCGATATCCCCGATCTCCGCCTCTTCGGGGAGGCCGTTCAGCATCTGTTCGATCCGCTCCGGCCGGAAGGTGTTCTCGGTGTCTACGTAGATGACCCCGCCGGCGAGGCCGCCGAGTTCTTCGGGGAGCTGGGCGTTGACGGCCATCTGGTGGACGAGCTGGCTCTTACCCGACCCGAACTCACCGTAAACCTCCGTTATTGCCTGCGTCTCGAGGCCGCCGCCGACCAGTTCGTCGAACTCGGGCACCAGCGTCTTCAGTTTCTTGATATCCTTCCTCTTATCGAGGATATCCCTGCCTGTCTTGAAACCGCCGATATCCGCCATCTTCCGTGCGGCGAGGATCACCTTCTTTGCGGTGGCCTCGCCGATCTCTGCCGCCTCGGCGAGATCCGACGTGGTGGCCGTCGCAACGCTCTCGACGGTTCCGTATCCGGCTTCGCGGAGCTTGTCGGCAGTGGTCGCTCCGACGCCGGGTAAATCTTCAAGATCAATCTCTGACATCTTATTCCTCACTTGATCTCTAGGTGTGTTTGCTATGCTACACTAGAGTCTCTAGCCGGAGAGATAAAGGTCGCTTGCCGTGCGGGGTGAAAGTGAAGATCAGGATCGGGGTTGCCCGGAGAACCGATCCAGGCGGCGTTGCAGGTCGTCGGGATCGGGTTGTACTGCCTTGAGACTGCTCGGGCTGATCACGCCCCTGTGCACCGTGCCACGCGCGCGCACGATGTATCCGACGGGCAGCGGTTCACGGAGGAGGTAGCAGGCGTCGCCGGTGTCGAGGGCGGTTCCCTGCCGGGTGGGGACGACTGTTCCCGTCACCTCGATCTCCTCCTCCTCACCGTGGACGACGAGTGCGCTCCCCCACGAGAGGTGCACCTCAAGATCGCCGTACCGCCCCCGCCGTGCGGTCGCGTTGTAGGCCAGGAGCCGGTCGCCGGGCACCAGGTGTTCGTCCGCCTTCTCGCCCCAGACGACGATCGGAACCTCGCCGGTCGGATCGGCGATGACCAGGTTCCTGACCGAGGACTGCCGCCCGTTCCGCGTGACGAACGAGTGGGGGGGCTGGACGGAGCGAACCGTCCCGGCAAGCGAGTACGTCCCGCCCTCCTCGACCTCGGCGATGGTGTTCATGGGGAGATCGATCTCGGTGTCGGAGTGGATCACGGAGGCGGATTCGCCGAGGCTGTACTCGATCCCCCGGTCGCTCTCGCGGGCGACCGCCCCGCGGATGACGACGTTCTCTCCCGGCTCCACCCCGAGGAGGACGTCCGGCGCCCAGGCGACGAGCCGGAAGACGCCGTCCTCGTTCCCGATCACTGCTTCGACCATCTCACCGGGTGTTCCGTCGCGACGGGTGAACGTCCGGGGGCTCTCGATCGAGAGCAGTCTGACCTCGAGATCCCCTGCCGGTCCGGGCCCTCCGGAAGTCGCGGTCTCCTCGCAGGTTATCTCGCACGCCGCCTCCTGTACCGCGACGGCGGTGACGTCGGGGACCTTTCCTTTGCCCTTCGGCCGGCCGAGGATCTCGAGGACGTCGCCCGCCTCTATCTCCGCGACCGCGGCGGCCTTCTCGTCCCAGAGAGTCAGCCTGGCCCTCCCGGTCTCGTCGCCCACCGTCACGTTCGCGACGATCCCGGGAGTGCCGTCGGGCCGCTCGAACTCCCGCGGCTCCTCGATGGAGAGCACCTTCGCAAAGAAGCACGCGAGGCTCGGGGCCGCCGCGAGGTCGCGGATACGGATGTGCGCCCGTCCGAGATCCCTGACGACCAGCATCGCCGCCGTCCGTTCGTCCAGGAGGTCGCCCGACTCCGCCACCTTCTCCTCCACCTGCCGCTCGAACTCCTCCTTTCCGAGGAGGTCATCGACCAGGAGGTAGTGGAACTTCACGGTGATCTCATTCCTGCCAGGGCACCGTCACCATGGGGGCGGTCAGGTCGTCGATCGTCTCCGCCCGGCGCATCAGGGCAGCCTTCTCGCCCGCGAGGAGCACCTCGGCGCACCGGGGGCGGCTGTTGTACTGCGACGACATCGCAAACCCGTATGCCCCGGCGTCCAGCACCGCGATGAGATCGCCTGCTTCGAGATCGGGGAGCATCCGGTCTTTCGCGAGGATGTCGCCGGTCTCGCAGATCGGCCCCGTGACGGAGTACTTCTGCACGGCGGGCGCATCGGCCTTGTTCGCCGCAACGACCTCGTGGTAGGAGTCATACATCGTCGGCCGGATGAGGAGATTGAACCCGGCGTCGACGTTCGCAAACGCCGCATGAGCGGTCTTGACGGAGTTGACCCGTGTCAGAAGAAGCGTCGAGTCGGCGACGAGCCACCGGCCGGGCTCGACCCAGAGTTCGGGCTCGATCCCGAGGTCTTTGATGCCGCGGAGGAAGACCGGCATGACTGCTCCCGCGTACTCCTCCGGCGTCGGGGCGCGATCGGTCTCCCGACGGTAGGGGATGCCGAGGCCGCCTCCGATGTCGATGAACTTCGGCTCAACGCCGATATCGATCAGGTCCCGGGCGACGTCGATCAGCACCCCGACCTCGCGGGCGAACGGCTCTACGGCGAGGATCTGCGAGCCGATGTGGCAGTGGATCCCGACCGGGTTTACGTGTTCGAGCGCGAGCGCTTCCCTGTAGGCATCCAGGATCTGCCCGGCAGGGATGCCGAACTTGCTTGTGGCAAGCCCCGTCGCGATCTTCGGGTGGGTGGGGACTTCGATCGCCGGGTTGACCCGGAAGGCGATATCGACGGTCTTGCCCGCTTCGCCGGCCGCGCGGTCGAGCTGCCGGAGTTCGTCGGGCGAGTCCACGGAGACGCGGATGCCTTTCTCGACCGCGAGGGCGAGGTCGGCGGAGGTCTTCGAGCTCCCGTTGAAGAGGAGCGACTCCGGGCGCATCCCGGCGGCGAGGGCGAGCGCGACCTCACCTGCGGAGAAGACGTCGGCCCCGGCGCCCATGGATGCGAGCGTCTTGAAGATCGCGAGGTTGCCGTTCGCTTTCGCGGCGTAGAGGATGCGGATTTTGGGGTAATGGGCGGTGAGTGCGCCGGAGAGACGCCCGAAGTTCTCGCGGATCCTATCCTCGCTCGTGACGTAGAGCGGAGTGCCGAACCGTTCCGCGAGATCCACCGTGTCGTGCTCCCCGATCCGGAGACGGCTGTCCCTGACCGAGAGGTGAGAGGGGAGGATCACAGGCCAATCCCCCGCATCCGCTCTACGGCCTCGTCGATCCGGTCGATCGACCGGGTGATCGCGAACCGGACGAACCCTTCGCCGTTCCTGCCGAACCCGACGCCGGGGGTCGCGACGATGCCCGCCTGATCGAGGAGTTTCGCGGAGAACGCCATGCAGTCGTCGACCGGCGCCCAGACATAGAAGGTCGCCTTCGGCGCCTTGACGTCGAGCCCGATCTCGGTGAGACCCTTCACGAGAACGTCACGCCGCTCCTGGTAGATCGAGCAGGCCTCCGTGACACAGTCCTGGGGGCCGGTCAGCGCCGCTATCGCGGCGTGCTGGATGGCGTCGAAGGCGCCCGAGTCGACGTTGGTCTTGACCCGGCCGAGCCCTGCGACGATCTCGGGGTTGCCGCAGGCCATCCCGATCCGCCACCCGGTCATGTTGTAGGTCTTCGAGAGCGAGTGCATCTCGACCCCGACCTCCATCGCGCCGTCGACCTCGAGGAACGAGGGTGCCTTGTAGCCGTCGAAGGTGATCTCGGAGTAGGCGTTGTCGTGGACGACGACGATGTTATGCTCCCGCGCGAACTCGACGACCTCCTCGAAGAACGAGAGGGGGGCTATGGCCGCGGTGGGGTTGTTCGGGTAGTTGATAAACATCAACTTCGCCTGCTTCACGACGTCGGCGGGGATATCCTCGAGCACCGGGAGGAAGTCGTTCTCGGCGCGGATGGGCAGCTCGTGGACTTTCCCTTCGGCAAAGAGCGTCGAGGTCTTGTAGACCGGGTAGCCCGGGTCGGCCGCGAGGACGACTTCGCCGGGGTTGACGAAGGCCTCGGCGATGTGCGCGATGCCTTCTTTCGAGCCGATGAGCGCGAGGGTCTCCTTCTTCGCATCGAGGTCGACCCCGAACCGCGTCCGGTACCACTCCGCCACCGCCTCGCGGTAGGCGAGCATGCCGGTGTAGGAGGGGTAGTGGTGGTTCTTCGGGTCGCGGGCTGCGGCGCAGAGAGCCTCCACGATATGCGGGGGGGTGGGGAGGTCGGGGTCGCCGACCCCGAGGTCGATGACGTCGACACCCTGACGCCGCTTTTCCTCTTTCATCTCGTCGATGCGTGCAAAAAGGTAGGGGGGGAGGTGATCCATGCGTCTCGAATACATCATCAGGTATTGCGCACGGGACCCTATTTATTTTCTCACTCATATTTCCGGGCCCCCGGCCGCCCCGCGACCGGTAACGCTGATACGCTCCCGGAGCCAACGATGTACCGGACATGAACGACCTGGAAGAGCGTCCCGTGTATATGGATCATGCGGCGACGACATTCATGAAGCCCGAGGTCGTCGCGGCGATGGTTCCGTACTTCTCGGAGCACTTCGGCAACCCCTCGTCCCTCTACCGGTTCTCCAGCGAGTCCCGGAGCGGCGTCGAGGGTGCGCGGGGGCAGGTTGCGGCGGCCGTCGGCGCGAGCGCCGGCGAGATCTTCTTCACCGCGAGCGGCACGGAGGCCGACAACTGGGCGATCAAAGGAGTCGCTCTCGCGAACCGTGAGCGGGGCAACCATATCGTCACCTCCGCGATCGAGCACCACGCCGTCCTCCACACCTGCGAGTGGCTGGAGCGGCAGGGGTTCTCGGTCACCTACCTCCCGGTCGATGAGTTCGGGCGGGTGGAGCCGGCGGCGGTCGAAGCGGCGATCACGGATGAGACGATCCTCGTCTCGGTGATGACCGCGAACAACGAGATCGGGACAGTCCAGCCGGTCGCGGAGATCGGCAGGATAGCGCGCGACCACGGCGTTCTCTTCCATACCGACGCCGTTCAGGCGATCGGGGCGGTGCCGATCGACGTCGAGGCGATGAGTATCGACCTCCTCTCGCTCTCCGGGCACAAGTTCTACGGTCCGAAGGGGACGGGAGCGCTCTACATCCGGCGGGGAACCCGGGTCGAGACCCTGATCCACGGCGGCGGCCAGGAGTGGGGCCGTCGGGCCGGGACCGAGAACGTCCCCGGCATCGTCGGGCTCGGGCGGGCGATCGAACTTGCGACCGCCGATATCGAGGGGCACAACCGCCGGATTGGTGCGATGCGCGACCGGCTGGTCAGCGGCATCCTCGACGCAATCCCGGACTCGCGGCTGAACGGCCACCCGACCGAGCGCCTCCCGAACAACGCGAACTTCAGTTTCCGCTACGTCGAGGGGGAGTCGATCCTCCTGCTCCTCGACGGACGCGGGATCTGCGCCTCCACGGGGAGCGCCTGCTCCTCGGGCTCGTCGGAACCGTCGCACGTGCTGCTCGCGACGGGGCTTCCCCGCGAGGAGGCGCACGGGTCGCTCCGGCTGACGCTCGGCGATGCGAACACGGAAGACGATGTCGATTATCTCCTTGAGGTGCTGCCGGAGGTGATCGGGCGGCTGCGGCGTATATCGCCGCTGACGCCGCCCACCACTCCCCGGGTACCGGAGGCCGAATGATGTATACCGAGAAAGTGATTGAAGAGTTCACGAACCCCGAGAACGTGGGCGAACTGGCCGACGCAGACGCCGTCGGCGAGGCGGGGAGCCCGACCTGCGGGGATATCATGAAGATCTACCTGAAAGTCGAGGGCGACCTGATCGTTGACGCCCGGTTCCAGACCTTCGGGTGCGCGGCGGCGATCGCCTCGAGTTCGATGGCAACCCGGATGATCCTGGGGATGACCCTCGCCGAGGCATGGAACCTCTCGAACGCCGACGTGGTGGACGCCCTCGGCGGCCTCCCGGAACCGAAGGTGCACTGCTCGCTCCTCGCCCGCGATGCCATCCGGGCGGCTATAGACGACTTCCAGACCCGTCGCGGGCTCGAGCCCCTGGAGAGGGGATCCGGCTGCTGCTGCTCCGGGGAGGGCGGCTGCGGTTCCTGCCCCGGGAACGATTAAATAAGGGCGGGGGTGAAGGTAAACCATGGTTCTCCCGGAATTTGTCGTGGCCCTCTGCACCGCCCCCGCCGGCGAAGCGGAAGACCTCGCAAGAGCGCTTGTCGATGCACGCCTCGCCGCATGCGTGAACGTTGCCGACGTGCAGTCCTGCTTCCGGTGGGAAGGCGCGGTCACGAGCGAGGCCGAACGCCTCCTGATCGTGAAGACGCAGCACCGCCTGCTCGATCCGCTCATGGAACGGATCAGGGAACTCCATAGTTACGAGACCCCCGAGATCATCGCCCTCCCCATCGTCGGCGGCTACGCCCCGTACCTCGACTGGGTACGGGAGGAGACGGCCTGATGGAGATCGTCTGCCGTGCCGGCATCCAGGTGACAGGTGACGGCGCGCGCGAGGTTCATGACGACATCATCGTCGAGGACCGCGTCCGGCTCTTCCTGAACGGGGAGCTCCTGACGACCCTGGTGGCGAGCCGCGACCGTCTCGACGAACTCGGTGCCGGGTTCGTCATCAGCGAGGGACTCGTCGATGAGGTCGATTCGGTGAACGTCTCGGGAAACGACGTCCACATCACCGCCCCGGCCCGGAGGGATGTCGAGCTCGCGACGGAGTCGTCCGGGGGCTCCTGCGCGCTCTGCGAGCCGAGATCGGTCGAGTCGTCGATCACCGCCACGGTGGAGACGATCCGTGCGGTCACGGCATCGATCGAGTCCGAGGTCTGGCGGAAGACCGGGGCAGTCCACTGCTCGGTTCTCTTCTGCAACGGCGAGTTCGTCACCCGGGCCTGCGATGTCGGGAGGCACAACACCGTCGACAAGGTCGTGGGCCATGCGGCCCTCCGCGGGCTCGACCGGTCGACCTGCATCCTCGGGTGCACGGGGAGACAGCCGGCGGGGATGGTGGCGAAGGCTGCGAACGCTGGCATCCCGATCGTCGTCTCCCGCGCTGCATCGACCGACCGCGGCATCCTGACGGCGAAGGAGGCGGGCCTCACCCTGGTCTGCTTCTCGCGGGGGGAGCGGTTCACCATCTATACGCACCCCGAACGGGTGCCTGAAGTCCTTGAAGAACTGGGGAAGACTCAAAAATGACGGAGAACGACGAAAAAACCGCGCTGATCCTGCTCGGGTGCCCGCAGGTCCCCGTCCAGACGAGCATGGCGCTCTACCTGATCCACGGGTTAAAGGAGCACGGTATCCGGCCGGTGATCGCCGGGACGGTGGCCGCGCGAAAACTGATGGAGGTCGCCGACCCGGGCCGGCACTACCTGGAGGAGATGACCGACCTCGACGATGCGATCGACGAGATCACGGGGAAGCAGCGGGACTTCGACCTCTGCTTCGTCTTCATCCACAACGATTCCGGGATCGCCTATGCGGGGACGATGGCCTACATATCGAGAGCACGGCTGTATACGCTCATCTTCGGGGAGCACGCGGAAGAACTCGCCGGCGAGATCGAGTTCCCCTGCGAGGTCGTCGCGGCGAAGGCCGTCCACAACCCGATGCCGCTGAAGCGCAAACTCGACGAGGTGATGCAATGGGCTGTCTCGAAGCGCTGAAACCCGAGGTCATTCTCTCCCAGTCTTCCTTCAAGGAGGCGCGGGAATATATCAAGAAGAACGTCCGGGAGTATTACGAGGTCGAACCGGGCTACAAGATCTTCGACGTCCATATCATCGGCGTGCCGCCGCTCTATGTCGGCATCGAGGGCGAGGACCTGATCTTTCCCTACACCAAGCCCTGCCACGGGACGTTCGTGGTGAAGGTCGCGGGCGGCGAGGAGACCGCCCGGCTGCGGGCGAGGAAGAAGTAACCCTTTTTTTAGAGTCCTTCCTGTTTGTCCCGGCCGTTCAGCCACACCGCTGCTTTGCACAGAACCCGTAAGGCTAATAAACCTTTGCGGCTTCGTGCCCGGTACTTCGCTAGAGTTCTGAGAAAGCCCTTCAGGAGGTCAAATCCTTGGCTTCCCTTCGCACCTAGCGGTGCTCAAGCTCGCTGCGCTCGCACTTCGCACCTATTGGTGCTCGAGCTCTGTTCCTGGTGGAACATCGCACCTCGCGGCTTCGCGTCAGATTTCGTTGTCGTCCCTACCGTCAACTCACGCGAAGCCGCGAAGAACGCGAAGTACTGCCGCCGATCCCTCACCCGGCGTCGCCTCCCGCCGGGGGCCGGCCTCGGTTTTATGAGGTATGAGGTCCCCGGGCGAATTTTATATATGGAAGTAAATTTTAAACGATACGGCCTTTATCTCGTCAGGTGGCATCTCTCGACGCCGATCCTCGCCGGGACGCTTCTTTCGCGGTTCGGTGGGCTTGGGGCGCTCGCCGCCACCGTCGTCGCAAACCTCATCGGCGGCCTCATCTCCTTCTGGGTCGACCGGTTCATCTTCACCTCCTAGGCGCTCGCCGCCCAGTGGGAGGTCAAAGAGGAGGTCCGGTGCGTGGACTGCGGGAAGATCGCGCGGGGCTACCGCCTGGTCCGGGCGAAGAGCTACGACAAGTCCAACGACCCCGCGCCCGAGTTCCGGTGCGAAGCGTGCTCGAAGAGGAAGTCGGAGGAACTCAAGAAGCGGGGCGTCGAGCACTGAAGGGGGTGGGCAGCCGGCCTGCTCGGGTGGATGAGCACGGCCGGACCACCGGTCTAGGGCAGTCCGCCTCGCACCGTTCGTGATCGAGTTTCTGCCGTTTTTGATTGTTGCATACACTCATGCGCGGCTTTTTGCCGGGAATCGCTCCTGCGTGACGATACCCGTCACGATCCCGTATGCCGGGCGCGCCGGGGAAAAACCTGATCTGGAATGCCCTCATCGCTCCTCCATCCGACATCCGGCTTTTCGCCGGTTAAGCCTGAGGCAGCGCCTCATATGGGGTGCTCTGGGAATGTTCCGTCGCCCAGATCCAGTGCCGGGGGTACTCACTCAAGGGATTTTGGCAGGGGTGACGGCGAGGAGGGCACGATCCCTGCAGTACGGAACTGGTTTTAGCCTCACGTAGGTTATGGGAACCTATATAAAAAAGGCTTTATTAATTAAATAAATTCTACTATAACATTCAATCTTTATATCAGTTATTTGTCTTTAAAATCTATTTATTTATTATTATATCGATTTAATTAAATTCGATTAGTTTAAATAATTTATGATGTACATATGTCTTTAGGTCGGCTTATCACACGAAATCCTGTGAACTGTCCGATATTTAGTGAACTCACGGAAACGTGCGTGATGTTCATTCCACCATCAACGACTGGATGAACATCGCGACAGCCCGTAGGCGGAACGTGTGGTTTCTCTTCATACTTAGGGGTCTGCCCGTTGTGCCTCCCGGTCAAAAGGTGACTACCAATGAGCACGAAAGGTATGGAGAGAATCTTTCCTCTTCTTATGGCGGTGCTGATGGTTACCACGGCGTTCATTCCTGCCGTGAGCGCCGCGGAACCGAACGCAACCGCATTGAGCGCAAACACCGTTGGAGACTCGTTCTCCAGTAAGACAACTTCTCCTGTAGATACGCCCGAAACGGGACCCGGCACAGCCCAAGCCCAGGAGAACCCACCGTTATTCTCTTCTGATAACTGGTCGCGACCCATGCCCTGGATAAATACCTCCGACTCCGCCTCTGCGGGGGTTGGAGTTATCGAAGGGCCCGGTACGGATACATCGTCGTCGGCAAACGTCACCCGCGTGGTCACCGATTCCGGCACGACCCGGCTCAAGACCTACGAGCCCGAGACCCGGACTATCCGCATCACGGATGAGAGTAGATTCACCACCGCCGCTGGCGATGCCGACCTCGAGATCCAGCTGATGAACGCCACACAGGATCTCGGCACTTTCACCGAGATCTTCGAGATCACCGCCCACCGTACGATGATCTTCGACGGGTCGGAGGACTTCCTGGCCACGTGGGCACTCCATAACGGGAACGAGAACGTCACCCGGGCCGAGTGGTTCGTCCGGGAGAATCGATCACACAGTGTCGAGATCCCCATTATCGAATACCGGGACGTTACCCTTGAGAACGTTATTCTTGAAGATGTTACCCCGGAAGATGTTACCCCGGAAGATGTTACCCCGGAAGATGTTACCCCGGAAGATGTTACCCCGGATAACGTTACTCTTGAGGGCGCAACTCCAGGGGAGGTTGCCCGGGAGGATGTTGTTCTTGAGCCCGCCACTGTCCGGGAGCCCTACATCGCCGGCACCGAGATGGTGGAGCAGTCCTGGGCGGAATGGGTGCCGTTCACCCCGGACGGGCAGACGCTCAATGCCGGGGAGACCCGGCTCTTCAAGGTCGTCTACACCAAGCCCGCCGAGATCGGACAGGTCGATATCAACACCGCCCCGGTCTTCCGGGGTGTCGAGTGCCCGGAGATGACCTGGTGGAGCACCGCCTGGACGTCACGGGTGCCGGTCACCGTGGCGAACCCGCCCTCGATCGACGGGTATCCCCACCGCGAGGTCGTTGCGTTCCGCACCGGGATGCAGAGCGACTTCGATGATGTCCGGTTCGTCACCGACGACGGTATCGTCCTCGACTACTGGAAAGAGACTTATACGACATCCGATTCTGCCGTCATCTGGGTCAATCTCCCCGCCGGTGCGACCTCGATCTGGATGTACTACGGGAACGAGGCAGCCACCGATACCGGCAGCCGGGACAACGCCTATATCCTCTACGACGACTTCAACGGACAATCTCTCGATACAACCCTCTGGACGGACACGACCCCGGGTGCCCACTATTTCTCGGACGGCTGGATCTATGACGCCCGGGCTCAGGGTGCCGGTGCTCTGGTCTCGAACGAGCCTGTGATCACCGACGGCGAGCCGGTGATCGTGGAGACGCACATCCACGCCGATAGCCTGCCGTCCAACGCCGGCTACTCCTGCGGGGCGTTCCCCTGGTTCGTCAGCACCCCCGCCAACGGCCTGCTCTGGTACCCGGAATCGCCGTCCTGGGACCGGTATGTCTTCGTGAACGGCGCGGCGGGATGGCGGCCGGGAACTGCGCGCGGCCTCTCGACCGGCGGCGACTACTACAGCACCTGGATCATCACCCCGGGAAGCCAGACGCACACCGTCAGCGGGAGTGCTTCGTTTACCGACGTCTTCACCGGCATCACCGGGATCTCCAGCCAGCAGATGCAGATCCTCGGCGGCAACAACGCCCCCGAGGGCCGGGTCGTGCGGATGGACTGGATCCGGGTGCGCAAGTACGTCGAGACCGAGCCGGCGTTCACCTACGGCACGCCGCAGACTGCTCCCGTCGTGACGACGGTTGCCGTGACCCCGTCGACCGCCGAGGTGGTGGAGGGCGGGACTTTCCAGTTCACCGCCACCGCCTACGACCAGTACGGCGCGGCGATGGAAGGGATCGTCTTCACCTGGCGGAGTGGGAACGAGGCGGTCGGAACCATCAGTACCGATGGCGTCTTCTCGGCCCGGACCGCGGGGACGACCACGATCTCCGCAGCCACGTCGACCGGAGGCGCGCACTGGGGGATCGCCACGGCGACGGTCACCCATACCGTGACACCCGGATCGGCCTGGAACTGGTCGACCGACGGATGGGCCGGCTGGTCGCATACCGCAGCCTGGACGCAACCCGCCGGCCCCTGCTCCGAGTATGGTCCTTTCATGGCCGGCGATCACGGGGAGCACGGTGCAGATGTTCATCTTTCCGCAGGTGCGATGATAGCGACTGTCGAGCACGAGTTCACCGACCCTTCTGGTGTCGGATGGGACAGCCTGATGCTCGTTGCGCGCGTGCCGGGGACCGACATCCCCCAGGGCCGCTGGATGACCATCGAGGTCAATGATGAAGTCGTCTATGCGGAGTCCGGGTTCTCCAGTTCCGATCCTGCCAACCAGGTTCCGAAGGAGTTTCTGGTGGAGTTCCCGCAGTCCGAGACCGTGCGGGTGAAGATCTCCCACGGGCAGAACCCGGCCTGGGGCACCCACTTTGCTATGGAATACTACTCGCTCGAACTGCACCCACCTTCTTCCGCCACTTCCTCCATCACCATCACCTCTCCGTGGGACGACACAGTGGGAGCCGGCGGCAACGTCACCGTGGCCGGGAACGTCTCCGATACCGCCATAACCAGCCTCACGCTCACCCACAACGGCGTCTCATCGACGGTTCCGGTCGAGGACGGGAACTTCTCGGCGGAAGTGACCCTTGCGGATGCGAACACGATCACGGTCGGCGGCTCTGGCGGCAGCCCGCAGCCGGTAACCCTCCTCCTCGACGGGGATATGCTGCCGGCCGCCTACGAGCAGGCGATCGGGTTTGACCCCCTCGATGCCGACTCCGACTGCTCGCAATGGTCCGGGGACCAGTCCGGGAACGGGGTCATCGACGGCTACGAGGTCTTCGCCGGCGATCTCCCGGTCTTTGCGAAGTATCGGATCGGCGCCGACCCGTTCGTAGTGGATACCGATGACGACGGCCTGACCGATTCGTTCGAACTGCTGAAACTGGGCACGTTCCCGGAGGAGCCGGGACAGATGTCGGTGATGGGCGAGGACGGTCCTATTGTCGCTGCCGGAACGATGGACGACCCGGACGAGGACGGCCTCTCGAACCTCGACGAGCAGACCCACGGGACCGATCCGCTCTCGGCCGATACCGACGGCGACGGTCTCTCCGACGCGGACGAGATCGCGATGGGGACCCTCCCCTGCGACGCCGATACCGACGGCGACGGCCTTGCAGATGCGGCTGAGGCGGCCCTCGGGACAAATCCGTTTGACCCTGATTCGGACCACGACGGGATCGCGGACGGCGTCGAGGACTACTGGAGCGGCGAGCGGTTCCTCGACGACACCCTGAACCTGACGGTCTTCGGCCAGGGGTACGCCGTCGCCAACGTCAGCGTCGCCGAGGTGAACTACACCCACCTGATCAGCGAGGAGATCCTGGTCAGCAAGGTCTACGACATCGGCTTTGGGGACGATATCGAATCCGGAACGATCGCGATCGCATATGACCCGACGTATGTCGAGGACGCCTCCCGGCTCTCGGCCTACCGCTTCGACGACGACCTGGGGACGTTCGTCAACGTATCCTCGACCGTCGATGCCGTGAACGGAGTGGTGTCCTGTGAGGCGGCGGGCTCGGGGAAGTATGCCGTGCTGGACTCGGCGAGGTGGGACGCGCTGTTTGAGGATCCAACGGGGACTTACTCTGCGATGGAGCCGATGAGTTCCCTGTCGGCGGGCATGCCTTCTCCGGAGGAGGTGTTGCGGCCCCAGCTCCTCATGCCTCCCGAAACCCTCGTCGAAGGCGTCGACTATGGTGCGGCATTCTACGATGAGCCCCCGGCGTGGTATCTGGAGGCGCTGGAAGCAGAAGCGCTTGAGGGACCCTCCGGCGAGGTCGTCGAAAGCGAGGGGGAGAGTAGTTCTGACAATGGTTTGTTAGACGCCGGGACCGACGGTTACTACCAGGTCGTTGCCAACGGGGATTTCTGGAGCGGACAACAGGCGTGGGCGCCGTCCGGCCCGTATAACCCATCGACCACAGAAGCCGGGGCAGAAGTCGACGCCTACGACTACGATTACACGTCCCCGCAGCGATCGTTGAAGATCAATGTCTGGTCGAGACGGGAGATGTTTTCGGAATGCACCGTTGCGCACGCCAACGTCGATCTGACGAACGTCGATACGCTGACCTTCCGGTACAAATGCATCGAGAGCCAGAACGGCGGCAGCCTCGCTTCGTCAGGGTTGCGGTTCTGGGTTGACGGCTACGGAGACGCCGGCCTGCCGAACTTCAGGAACCCTGCCACCGGTCAAAAAGCCCAGGTTACCCCGAGCTGGCAGACCGCCACCGTCGACGTGAGCGGCATGACCGGCCAGCGGACCATCTACTTCAGGGTTTTCGTGTCGTTGTATGATACTTACGGCCAGAACTCTGCGGCGACCTACCTGATCGACGATGTTACGGCATGGTCCTCCGAGCCGCCCGACGACCCGAACACGGCCAACATCCGGCTCTTCGTCAAAGATTCCCAGACCTATGCGGGGGTGCCGTATGCCAGAGTCATCTGCAACGGCGAAGTGAAGTACACGGACTCCCGCGGGTATACCTATGACTACTCCGTGACGACGCCCGGCGTGCTGGCCTACCAGGTCCAGGCGGGCGGCTACAACAACCATGACGGCTACCTCCGCATCAACCCCGAAGACTTCGGGACGAGCCATACGGAGTACATCACCATCAACCGCGAGTCCGCGCCGGTCGGCTCGCTCTACGTCACGTCGACGCCGAACCAGGCCGCCATTTATGTCGACAACATCTTCTGCGGCGGCACGAACGGGATCGTCCCGGATCTCCTTGCCGGCACCTACACCGTCGAGGTCCGGAAGGAGGGTTACAACCCTGTAAGCAGGATTGTCTCCGTCAACGCCGGCCAGCAGACGAGCGTCTACTTCGACCTGACCGCCCAGACGGGCGCGATCGCGGTGACGTCCTCCCCGACGGGATCGGCGGTCTATCTCGACAACACCTACCAGGGCGTCACCTCGGCAGTATCCGGGCAACTGACCCTCCCGGGCATCCCCGTCGGCGTGCACCGTCTCGACGTCCTGAAGGACGGCTACGCCCCGTTCACCACGACGGTGACGGTCGCGAACGGCCAGACCGCACAGGTGACCGCGACCCTGACCTCCGACGACCTCGATGGGGACGGCCTGCCGGACTACTACGAGGAGAACGGGTATCGCGACGGGTTCGGCAACTGGCATCTGCCCAGTTCGTCCCTGATCGACACCGATGGGGACGGGCTCTCCGACCGCTACGAGGCCGGCGAGATGGTCACCGAGGGTGGGAAGACCTACTACAAACAGCGGAGCGACCCGAACAAGGCGGATACGGACGACGACGGACTGGATGACTACCTGGAGGACGCGATCGAGAGCGATCCCCTCTGCGCGGACAGCGACGGGGACGGGCTCTCGGACGCGCTGGAGTGGAACACCGTCGGCACCGACCTCTGGTCGGCCGACACCGACGGGGACGGCCACTCCGACTTCGAGGAGTGGAACGATCCCGACTACGACCCGCTGGTCTATGAGGAGCGGTTCGGGCCGCTGGAAATGGGCCGGGAGTTCCTCTGCGGCGCTGTCCTCGGGGAGTGGGGTGTCGACGACCACGACAATCTCTTCTACCTCGGTGGGTGGGTCGCGAGTGGGGTCATCGTCATCGGCGATATTCGGGATATTGCCGCGACGATCTCGCGGGGTGACCTGATCGGGACGGGGCTGAACCTCGCCGCGCTGATCCCGGGGTACGGGGACGCGGCGAAGGTTGCGGAGGTCGTCGGGAAGTTTGTCCTGAAGCACCCGGAGCTGCTGAAGCCCGCAATGGTGCTGCTGGTCGGGGTCGCGCCGGAGATCGACGATATTGCTGAAATGATGAAGGTGCTCCGGAAAGTCCACGGCGACGAACTGATCGATGCCCTGAAGGCGAAAGGGGTCTCCGATGTGAGGATTGGTGAATTGCATAAATATGATCAGATAGGCAAGATCAGTCTGCGGAGTATCAACGAGGGTCTCGGGATTATTTTGGGGTCGGGAAGAACGCCTGAACGGGTTGGAGACGTGGCGGAGATCATTGCCGAAGCAACAGTATTGAAAAATAGATACCCTCCTTCCAGTGGGTACTCGGTCATATCCAATGTCAAACTACTGGGGGCGACCGGTAACACGCTGGCTGAGATCGACCACGCCGTCGTGAGAAACGATGTTGTTGTTACTATTGTGCAGACGAAATCGGGAATGAGAAAAGCGAAATTGGCGGGTGAGCAAATTCAAGCTAATTTAAACGTAATTAATGGCGGTCACTTTATTTCAACGGATCAGGGCCTTAGACCCGAGCAGTTTAGATCTGTACTGCTGGAAACGTTTACTGTTGGCCCAAAGAATGGATACAACTATAATCATTATCTCGATTATACGAGCATAGAAATCACCGAAATATTCAAAACAATCTCTGGGTGAAGTAGGATGGCGATTAGATTTGAAATTGAGACCCCGGACGGAAGACGAGAATTTATTGTCGACATGTCAATAAGCGGCATTATCACTGTAGGAAGAAAAGCGGGGCTTGATATGAGCGAATTTAATAGAATAACAGATTATACGGATTACATTGAAGACGAAATGATCTTTGAATCGGAGGACATTCTGAAACTCCTCACTTTTTGTAGAAGCATGTTGGATACGCTCACGCAGCTCGAAAGGAGTGGTACCGTTTTATTGAGCAGTACTGAAGAGATAGGGTATAAACGAATGACGGATGTCAGCACAGCATCTCCACCTGCTAGAAGTGAATTTGCAGGAACGATCCCCACTCTCCGCAAGCTCATTGAGCTCTGCGAAAAAGCGCTCGCGGTTCGTGGTTCGATTGTTATGACTCCCTGATACCTGGTCAATCTTTTTGGGACCAGTTCCACAGGGAATGTCTGATTAGTTGCTCTATCAAATTAACTGATTCCCAGAGATTGAGAGCGATCCGCTCTGCGCGGACACCGACGGGGACGGGCTCTCGGACGCGGCGGAGTGGAACACCATCGGCACCGATCTCTGGTCGGCCGACACCGACGTCGACGGCCACTCCGATTACGAGGAGTGGTACGATCCCGACTACGACCCGCTGGTCTATGAGGAGCGGTTCGGGCCGCTGGAGATGGGCCGGGAGTTCCTGCTCGGCGCTGTCCTCGGCGAGTGGGGCGCCGACGACCACGACAATCTCTTCTACCTGGGCGGCTGGGTCGCGAGCGGCGTCATCGTCGTCGGCGACCTCCGGGACATCGCGGCGGCGATCTCGCGGGGCGACCTGGTCGGGACGGGGCTGAACCTCGCCGCGCTGATCCCGGCCTACGGGGACGCGGCGAAGGTCGCGGAGGTCGTCGGGAAGTTCGTCCTGAAGCATCCGGAGCTGCTGAAGCCGGCGATGGTGCTGCTGGTCGGGGTCGCGCCGTATACGGACGAGGCCGCGGAAGCGATAAACGCTATTCGCAAAGCACACGGCGACGATGTGATCGATCGGTTGCTAATAAACGGGATCACCGAGGACGAACTGAAGGTGGTCGTGAGAAGCAACGGAAACCTGTTACGGACGATGGCGGTCGTCAAGCGGGCGGACGGGAAGGTCATCTGGCTGGAGGAAGGAAAACTTGGTACGGCTGCAGGTGCAACATCGTGGGTTTACGATAAAGAAGGAGGCACCGGTTGGGTTCATATCGTCAACAATCATATCGATCATCCACTGGGGAATCAATTTCTACCACTGGGTCCCCAGTATGCGGATAGAAATCTGATTAAAGAGTTGATACTGGACTGTGCGAAAACAGGACTGCAGGATCCAAGGAACCCTGTGGCTTATTGGAAGAAGATCGATGAAGAACACTTTTTACTGGTCGTGATAGGTGACAACGGGTATCTCCGTACGGCATATCCACGATCCCTCGATAAAGTTCCCGCTCATGTTCCAGGTATGTTCAGTTGACGGGGTGACACAGATGTTTCGAGCACGAGTAAAAGCAAAGATCCTGAAAAATATACAGGTAATGGTGGGCGAGGACGGACAAGTGTATGAACAACTTGTCTTTATCGAGCTGCAGGATGGGACGATAATTTACTTGTTCGACGCTGATGGAAGCAGCAAGGACGAGATGGTGAGCACGATCAAGACGGTGGGCGTTCTGGCATATGGTGCCCAAGTCGAAAAATTGGCTTCACCTGCAAAAGGCGTCGAGTCAAAGTATCGCTCGCCAGAAGATGCAATCTGTATAGAAAGGGAACCCACTTTATTTTTCGGTGAAATCGTTGATATCGATAAGAGTCATCCTACCTTTTATATTGACGTAGGTACGGGTACCGTTGGCGCTGCTCATCGTCGGTCAGAACGCGATTCTTTTCTCGATTACAAGATCGGGGATTACATCTGCGTCAAGGGCCTCCGGTACGATCTAATTGGCGCGTGGGATCTGGACGACACGGGAGGAAGCGGTTGGGTCCACATCGTCGCTAACCACGTCAACACTCCGTCGGGCAACCAGTTTTATTCCGCGTTCGGCCTGGACTATGTGTATCAGGAAGAGGTCAAAGACCTCATCATGATCGGTGCCCGGGAGGGTGTCGAGGTTCGGAAGAACGTTTACCAGTATCGCGAACTCACCTCTGGGAGGACGTTGCGCCTCCTTGTCGCCGACAACGGATACCTCGTGACCGCACATCCCGAGACTAGCGATATTCCAACCGGATTACTGAAAAAAAACCTCGCGGTTCCCATCCGCATCGTGAGCGTGAGGCCGGACGCCGAATACCGGGGCACGGTCTATACGCAGGTCGTGCGCGTCGAGTTCGCCGACGGTATCCGGGCATCGGTCTTCGACAACGATCTGCTCTGCACCCCTGCGATGGTCGGAAGAGGCGGAACAGTCGTGCTACGGATGTTGGTGGACATGCTGGAGAAGAGCAAGATCGCCGAGCAACGGATCTATGCAGAGCCTGCGCTGCCCCTCCTGGAAGTGAACGGGCGGATCGATGCGATCATCGTCCCGGACGATCCCGGCGACGCCGAGCGGGGGTATGATGCCGTGGTGGATTTCGGGGCCGGAAAGATTCTGATCGAGGTCGATCAGAGATATTTCCGCCTCCAGCTGAAGAAGGGAGATTACGTCCGGGTCGATGGGCGTGTCGACCTGAAAGGCATCGAGTAAGCGTTTTTATCTTAGTCACCTCTTTTTAGGCTCTGTCGCAGGCCCCCGTCGGCGCGCACCGTCTCGACGTCCTGAAGGACGGCTACGCCCCGTTCACCACGACGGTGACGGTCGCGAACGGCCAGACTGCGCAGGTGACCACGACCCTGAACGATGAGGACCTGGACGAGGACGGCCTGCCGGACTACTACGAGGAGAACGGGTATCGCGACGGGTTCGGTAGATGGCATACGCCCGACTCATCCCTGATCGACACCGACGGGGACGGGCTCTCGGACGCGCTGGAGTGGGACACCGTCGACACCGACCTCTTATCAGCCGACACTGACGGGGACCAGTACTCCCGTGACTATCGCCCCGCCCGGCCCCGCCCCTGGGGGCGGGGCCGGGCGGGGCGGGGGGACAAAGAGTCTTGCCGTGTGCGGGGCGGGGGAGACCCCCTCGAAGACCTTCGGTCTTCTCAAGCTCGCTACGTTCGCACTCCCCGGTCCCCACCCCCGCGGCGATAAGCGATGTTCCGACAGGAACGGAGCTCAAGCACCGTCAGGTGCGCAACCACCACGGTCCACTGTCCGGGGTGAATCCGGGGAAAATCCAGATCCAGCACCCACCCCCTCGGAGGTGGGGATGAGCAGCAAGCAGAGTCCGATAATTCGGAATCGATGCACTAGGCAGCGAACCATGCGGTCGCAGCAAAGGCGCAACGTGGAATTGACAGCACCCGGACACCGGACTTCGCGTTCTTCGCGTGAGACTTCGGTACTGCCTCCACCGTCACCTCACGCGAAGTGCGAGCGTAGCGAGCATGAGAAGCTATCAGGCTTCGAAGGGAGGTTGGCGGTTTGCTCTCCGGGGGAGACTTCCTCAACTATTTTAGCGAACTACTGGTGCCTGAGAGTGCTTGAACTCAGGTTCTCGCACCTTCGGTGCTCAAGCTCCTGCCAAGACGGCAGTCGCACTCACGAACCATCGCATCTGGGGTGAGACTGTATCCTCTTCCCTGCACATTGCCTCCCGCGAGATCATGCCGGCAGCACCTCAAAATGCCGTGGGGTGTCAGGCTCTCAAGATGGTTCCCCCTGAGCCGGCACCGGGGGTAAAAATGTGCGGCCGGTGTCTCACCGGCACTATACTCTTTTGAGCGCGTCGATCGCAACGCCGTACTGCTCGCCGTCCTGCAGGTAGACGAGTTCAAGCTCGTCCGGCCCCACAACCTCGCCGAGACAGTACCCGCCGTCCTGCTCGGCGGTCGAGAGGGTCCTGCCGTCACGCCCGATGACGCCGGCGATCGCCGTCCGCGTCTCCGTCCCGTTCGCGGTCGTAAACACTGTATAGCCGGAGAAGATCCGGCCGTGCTGTTCGGATACGGTCATCGTCATTGTGACGGTGGAGTAGTCGGTGAACCCTATGTTCCCTTCGTACCCCGCCATGGCCGCGGTCCAGTTGCCGGTGAGGTCAGGGATGGTCGCAGCGTCTGTCTGCACCGGGGTGGGTGCCGGCCCGGTGTAGACCCCGGAGCCGAGCCACCAGTCCTCGTCCACCTTCATCACGTATCCCAGTTTTGATTCGACCGTCCGGTTGTGTGCGGGGTTGACATAGTAGAACCGGACGAACCCGGAGCCGTTCTCCGCCGCGTCGATGAACTGCCGGGTGTAGGGGTTGCCGAAGGCGTCGAGCTCGTCCATCCGGTTCACGCCGATCTTGTCGGGGTCGAACGGGTGGGCGAGGGCGACGTTGTTGAAGTCGTAGGCATAGATGTAGAGTTCACCCCTGACGAACGACCCGTTCGGGTCGGAGAACTCGGCGAGGGCCTTTTCTTTGCCGTTGACTCTCGCGTACTCGACCGCGCTCTCGACGAAGGCGACGAGCGTTTCATTGGAGGTGTAGTTGGGTTCGGGGCTTCCCGGCGTCGAGGCGTTGCTATCCGGCTCGCTCTGCGTGCATCCGGCGGCCATGAGGAGCAGGCCGAGGACGCAGAGGCACAGGAATGAGGTTGGCGAGATTCTCATGCCATTGATTCGGTTTTCCTTCTCATAAAATAGTCTATTGCATGATAGAGACTCCTGGGAATCCCTCAGAAAAATGGAGGGGCGATCTGCCCCGTCTCATCGATCCCGGAGTCAATCGTATTTCTGGAAGAGCGCCGGGTTCTGCCGTATGATCCACCAGCGGCGAACCAGGTAGCCGGCCCCGGCGAGCACCAGGACGATCCCGGCGACAAGGGCGACCGTTCCGAGCGGGAACTCAGGCGCCGCCCCGCCGGCCGGAGCGCCCGTGGTCTCTGTCGCGGTGGGTTCTGCGACTGCACGCGCAGTGGTCTGTGCCGCTGTCGGGGTCGTCACGGCCTCGGCCTGCTCGACCCCGCTGATCGCAAAGAGCGAGAACCCGGGGGTCGCCGCCCTGAAGGTGACCGTCGTCCCGGCGGCATCCACGACCCACGTCGGGAGGGCCTCCCATGCCGTGCCGTTGTAGTGGTACATCACGATCTCACCCGGGGTGAACCCGTGCTCCGCGAGCCACGTCTGCGGGACGGAGAAGGTGATGTTCGCCCCGGTGATCTCCTCGAATCGGGCCGGCACCAGGTCGACGTACTGGTATGGGGTGCCCGGCGCAGGGGGAATCCCGGTTCCCGGGGAGGACTGCTTCCAGCCGGTGATGATGAACGTCTTGAGCCCGGTGCCGGCGACGGCGACCTTGCTCACGGCGGAGTCGCCGCCCACGTTATACCCGTCCGGCCCGGCCGTCGAGCCGCCGCCGCCACCGCCGCCGCTGTAGACCGGCCGGCTGGTCGGGGCTGCGGTTGGAGTCGGTGTGGGGGCCGTGACCGTGATGTAGCCGGTCTCGGTGTGCGTGTCGCTCCCTGCCGCGTTACTGGCCGTCAGACTGACGGTGTAGTTTCCGGCGGCGTAGGTGTGGGCCGGGCTCTGCTCGGTCGAGGTTGCGCCGTCGCCGAAGTCCCAGGCCCACGAGGTCGGTTCTCCCGTGGAGGTGTCGGTGAACTGCACGGCCAGGGGCGCGGTCCCGGTGGTCGGGCTTCCGGTGAACGCGGCCGTCGGACCGCCCGGTGTGGCGGTGACCGTGATGTAATCGGTCCGTCGCGTGCTGTCGTACCCGCCGGCATTGGATGCCTGCAGCGCTACCGTATAGGTACCCGGTGTATCATACTCGTGCGACGGATTCTGGGCGTTTGACCCGGCGGGCTGGAGCCGCCAGACATCGTTCAGGATAGTGTCAAGGTCATCCTCACCGCCCATGAGGAGAATGCTCCCGTCTGGCATCGCGACGGCGGTGTGACTCTTCCTTACCAACCACCCGGCATCGGGCAACTGCGTCCATGTCGTGCCGTTGTCGGTCGACCGCCAGACGTCGTTCAGGGGGATATGCTCGGACGTATCCTCGTCAGAGTAATAACCGCCCATGAGGAGGATGCTTCCGTCCGGCATCGCGACGCTGGTATGCTCGCACCTTGCCAGCCATCCGGAACTCCCGTTCACCAACGTCCAGGTTGCGCCGCCATTGGTCGATAGCCAGGTGTCGTTCAGGCAATCGTAGTTGCTGCTACCATCGCGTTGCCCCCCCATGAGCACGATATTCCCGTTCGGCATCACGACGCTGGTGTGCCCGTGTCTTGCCGTCCACCCGGAACTCCCGTTCACCAACTCCCAGGTCGTTTCGCCGTCGGCCAATCGCCAGGTGTCGTTATAGCTTACGGTGCTGCGCTCACCGCCCATGAGTATGATGCTCCCATCCGGCATCACGACACTTGCATGGCGCCATCGTGCCGTCCACCCGGCATTCTCGGTCATCTGCTCCCAGTGTTCGCCACCATCGGGCGACAGCCAGGTGTCGTTCCGATAGTTGCCGGGGTCATTACCGCCCATGAGCACAATCCTGCCGTCCGGCATCGCGACGGCGGTGTGACCGTCCCTTACCGACCACCCGGCATCGGGCAACTGCACCCAGGTCATGCCACCATCGTCCGACCGCCAGGTATCGTTCTGGTAGCCGATAGCTTCAGCACTACCCCCCATGAGGACAATACTGCCATTCGGCATCACGACGCTGGCGTGACTGATCCGTGCCGTCCACCCGGCGTGCTCGGTCACCTGCGTCCATGCCTGATCGTACGCCTCGTCGCCGAAGAACCACGCCCAGCCGGTTGGGTCGCCGGTCGAGGCGTCGGTGAAGGAGACGGTCAGGGGTGCTGCCCCGGAGAGTGGCGTGCCGCTGAAGGCGGCCGTCGGACCGGCCGGTGCGGCCGTGACCATAATGTAGCCGGCCTCGGTGTGCGTGTTGCTTCCTGCTGCGTTGGTGGCATTCAGGCTGACGGTGTAGTTTCCGGCGGCGGCGTAGGTGTGGGTGGCGTTCTGGTCGGTCGAGGTTGCGCCGTCGCCGAAGTCCCAGGCCCACGAGGTCGGTCCTCCCGTGGAGGTGTCGGTGAAGGCGACGGTCAGGGGTGCTGCTCCGGAGGTTCGATTAGCGCTGAACGCCGCCGTCGGGGCAACCGCCCCCTCAACCGTGATGTAATCGGTCCGGCGCGTGCTGTCGTAGCCGTCGTCGTTGAACGCCTGCAGCGTTACCGTGTAGGTGCCGGGAGTATCATACTCGTACGACGGATTCGGGGTGTTTGATCCGGCGGTCTCGAGGCGGCTGACGTCACCCATATAGCCACCGGCGCTCCCTCCCATGAGTACGATGCTCCCATCCCGCATTGCGACGCTGGTGAGAGCGGATCTTGCCGTCCACCCGGCATCGGGCAACTGCGTCCATGTCGTGCCGTTGTCGGTCGACCGCCACACGTCGTTAAAGTAGGTGGTTGTGGTAGCGGCGTCTTGCCCCCCCATGAGGATGACACTCCCGTCCGGCATCGCGACAGCGGTGTGACTATATCTTGCCTCCCACCCGGAACTCTCGTTCATCAACGTCCAGGTTTCGCCGCCATTAGTTGACCGCCAGGTGTCGTTCAGGAGGTTGATGCCCGCATGCCCTCCCATGAGGATGACACTCCCGTCCGGCATCGCGACAGCGGTGTGACCATCTCTTGCCTCCCACTCGGCATTCTCGGTCTGCTGCGTCCAGGTTGCGCCGCCATCGCCCGACCGCCAGGTGTCGTTAAATCTGGTGTTAATGTCGCTACGACCGCCCATGAGTAGTATACTGTCGCCCGACAGTACGACGCTGGTATGACCATATCTTGCCGCCCATCCGGCATGCTCTGCCTGTCGTGTCCAGGTTGTGCCACTGTCGTTCAATTGCCAGGTGTCGTTATAGTAGGTGGAACCGCCCCCATAACCACCCATGACGGTGACACTCCCGTCCTGCATCGCGACGGCGGTGTGGCTTTGTCTTGCCTCCCACTCTGCATCGGGCAACTGTGTCCAGGACGCTCCGTAATCAGTTGACCGCCAGGTTTTGTTCTGAGCACTGCCGCGCTCCCCGCCCATGAGTATGATGCTCCCGTCCGGCATCGCGGCCGCTGCATGGCTATTCCCCATCGCCCCATCGAAACTACTATTCACGCTTACCCATGACCGGTCATATGTCTCGTCGCCGAAGAACCACGCCCACCCGGTCGCGCCGTCCGAGGTGTCGGTGAACTGTACAGCCAGGGGCGCTGCCCCGGTGGTCGGCATGCCGCTGAACGCCGCGTCAGGTGCGGCAGCGCTTACGGTGCCGATCAGCAGCAAGAGAGCCAGAATAGTCAAGCAAAACGTCGTTAAGGAAATAGCCGTTTTGAATTCAGACATTTTTGAATGAGTATTTTAAGCTACCATAAATGTTACGCTTTTACATCGGCCACCCCGCGGTCATTCTGATCAAATGCTCATTACCTGGACGGCAGTTTTCCGTAACGGCTCTCTTCTAAGGTTATTCTCCCCGCCAGGGTGTGGGGCCGGGCGGTGCAGAGGTTACGCCGATACGGTGGGGTACCGTCTCCATGAGCGAACCTGAGCATGCTGTTGATCGAGAAGAGTCCCGGCAATCTCGGGAAGATGCTCCGCGGTCGCGGACACAGCCCGTGGCAATTTCGTCTTAAAAAAGGGGTTTTCTGTTCACCGCATCAATCGTAGTCGCGGAAGAGCGCCGGGTTCTGCCGTATGATCCACCAGCGGCGGACCAGGTAGCCGGCCCCGGCGAGCACCAGGACGATCCCGGCGACAAGGGCGACGGTCCCGAGCGGGAACTCAGGTGCCGGCCCGCCGGCCGGAGCGGCCGCGGTCTCTGTCGCGGTGGGTTCTGCCGTCGCCGGCGGCGTGGTCGCCGTCGGGGTCGTCACGGCTTCACCTGTTTTCTCGATGCCGCTGATCGCAAAGAGGGAGAACCCGGGGGTCATTGCGGTGAAGGTGACTGTCGTCCCGGCGGTACCCTTGACCGTCGTCGGGAGGGCTTCCCATGCCGTGCCGTTGTAGTGGTAGAGCACGATCTCTTCAGGGGTGAATCCGTGCTCATCGAGCCACGCGACCGGGACGGAGAAGGTGATGTTCGCCCCGGTGATCTCCTCGAATCGGGCCGGCACCAGGTCGACGTACTGGTATGGGGTGCCCGGCGCAGGGGGAATCCCGGTTCCCGGGGAGGACTGCTTCCAGCCGGTGATGATGAACGTCTTGAGCCCGGTGCCGGCGACGGCGACCTTGCTCACGGCGGAGTCGCCGCCCACGTTATATCCGTCCGGCCCGCCCGTCGAGCCGCCGCCACCGCCGCCGCTGTAGACCGGCCTGCTGGTCGGGGTCGGTGCAGGTGCGGCCGTGACCATGATGTAGTCGATCCGTTGTGTGCTGTCGTAGCCGTCGGCGTTGAACGCCTGCAGCGTTGGCGAATAGGTGCCCGGAGCGGTATAGGTGTGTGTGGGGTTCTGGAGCGACGATCCGGCGGGCTGGAGCTGCCAGGTGTCGTTCAGGCGGTTGGTGCCGTTATTACCGCCCATGATTACGATGCTGCCGTCCGGCAGCGCGACGCTGGTGTGGGCGTGTCTCGCCGTCCATAGGTCACCCGGGTCTTGCGGAGTGATATTCGTCCAGTGAGCGCCGCCATCGATCGACCGCCAGACGTCATTCATAGGAGTGATGGGGGAGTCCGAGCCACCCATGAGCACGATGCTGCCATCCGGGAGCGCGACGCTGGTGTGCATGTCCCTTGCCGTCCACCCGGAACTCCCGTTCACCTCCGTCCAGGTTGCTCCGCCATCGGTCGACCGCCACACGTCGTTCCGGAAGCCAACGCTGTCATCCATCCCGCCCATGACTACAATGCTTCCGTCCGGCAGTGCGACGCTGCTGTGCCCGAGCCGTGCCGACCACCCGGCATCGGCCCCGGGTGTGGCGGTCTGGTTCGTCCATGTGGCTCCACCATCGGTCGACTGCCAGGTGTCGTTCAGCCAGCCACGACTATCCCAGCCGCCCATGAGCACGATGCTTCCATCCGGCAGTGCGACGCTGGTGTGGCCCCATCTTGCCGTCCATAGGTCCCCCGGGTCTTGGGGAGTGATATTCGTCCAGGTTGCGCCGCCATCCGTTGACCGCCAGGTGTCGTTGAAATAGGTGGTGCCGTTATAACCGCCCATGAGCACGATGCTCCCGTTCGGCAGTGCGACGCTGGTATGCATCTGTCTTGCCGTCCACCCGGCACTCGCGTTCACTTCCGTCCAGGTTGCACCGCCATCGGTCGACCGCCAGGTGTCGTTCAGCCGGCCGCTCTCATCCTCGCCGCCCATGAGCACGATGCTTCCGTCCGGCATCGCGACGCTGGTATGCATCTGTCTTGCCGACCACCCGGCATCGGCCCCGGGTGTGGCGGTCTGGTTCGTCCACGGCTCATCATACGTCTCGTCGCCGAAGAACCACGCCCACCCGGTCGGACCCCCGGTCGAGGCGTCGGTGAAGGCGACGGTCAGGGGTGCGGTGCCGGACGTCGGGATGCCGCTGAACGCCGCGTCAGGTGCGGCAGCACTTGCGGTGCCGACAAGCAGCAAAAGAGTTATAGTAATCAAGTAAAACATCGCCAGAGATACTTTCTTCGGGCAATCACACATTTGTGGATGAACAGTTCATTAAGGCATAAGCATTGCGTTTTCTTATAGGCGATCTTCTGAAGGCTCTGGCGGAATATCCGGCTCCGGGACGATCGTTGCCGCCGTACCCCTCCCCCACTCGAGTATCCTCTCCCGGAGCACGGGGAGCCGACTCCCGACCCCTACGGCATCCACACTCAAAGAATGAGGTATAAATTCCCCGAAGGCAGTACTACAGTAGTGAGAACCCGGCCGCGTGCGGTCAGACCCCCGCGAGGGGAGCGGCGAGCAGCCCCGCGCCGGGATGTCCCCGGATGCGGCGGCAGCCGTTCCCGGCCGGATTACCCGAGTTTACGACCGGTACCGGGGGTGCCGGGCCCTGCATACGAGTGAGACCATGAGCGAATCGTTGAGAGTGATCTTGATCGGGGAGAATCCCGGCGACGCCCCGAATATCCGGGAGATGCTTGGAGGGTGCGGGCGCGAGGTTGAATTGCTGTACTGCGAGCGCCCCGAAGACGGGCTTACTCCCGTGCTGGAAGGCGGGGTCGGGGTGGTCCTCCTCGACCTCGACTTCCCGGACGGCCGGGGAATGGGAATCTTCGACCGCCTGCGCCGGACGGCCCCCGACGTCCCGGTCATCGTGCTCACCGCGGCGGGAGAAGACCCCGCCGCGCTCCACGCGATGCAGAACGGCGCGCAGGATTACCTGGTCAAGGAAAAGACCGACGGGGAACTGCTCTGCCGGGCTGTGCGGTACGCAGAGGAACGGACGCGGGTGGAGGCCGCGCTCCGGCACTCGGAGACGATGTACCGGAGGCTCGTCGAGAACCTCAACGAGGGCGTCATCGCCGTCGACGAGACCGGTTACATCACCTTCGCAAACCCCCGCATGGGGGAGATCCTCGGCTGCCCCGCGGAACGCCTGGTCGGCTCGCCGGTCGCCGGGTTCTTCGACGCTCCCGGCCGGGCGGGCTTTGCTCCCGCGAATCCCTTCTGCCGGGAGACCGATGAGAGGCAGGAGTTCGAACTGGATCTCCTCCACTGCGACGGCGGACACGTCCACGCGCTCGTGGTCACGTCGCCGGTCACCGACGAGTCAGGCAGGTTCCGGGGCTCGATCGCCGGTATCATGGATATCACCGAGCGCAAGCGCGCCGAAGAGGAACTCCGGATCCGGAACGAGCACCTCACGATGCTCAACCAGGTCATCGGCGTCACGGCCGCCTCCCTCTCTCTTGCCGGGCTCCTGGAGGAGTCGCTCGAGAAGACGCTCGAACTGATGAGGCTCGACGTCGGCATCGTCTACATGCTCGACTCCGAACGAAAACGGGCGCTGCTGCAGCACCAGAACGGACTCCCCGGAAAGGCCCTGGCCCGGCACCGCCTGATCAAGGTCCACCACTGGCCGTTCAACTTCATCTTCATCGCCGGCCAGCCCCGCTACATCGAGCAGCAGACCGACCCGAGCTCCATCGAGATGAGCATACTCCGGGAACTCGAGGTCTCCGCGCTCGCCTGCATCCCCCTCGTCGCGGAATCGGTCGTCGTCGGCGCGGTATACGCCGGCAGCCGGACGAAGACGTCCTTCTCCCGGGATGAGAGGGAACTTCTCGAGACGATAGGCCAGGAGATCGGGTCGGGGATCCTGAAAGGGATGCTGCACAAGAAACTCGAGGCGGCCAACCGGGAGGCGAACCTCTACCTCGACATCATGACGCACGACATCAAGAACGCCGAGAACGTCTCGAACCTCTACACCGACCTCCTCCTCGAGATACTGGAAGGAGAGGCCGCGCTCTACGCGAGAAAGATCCGGAGCAGCATCGAGAGGAGCGCCGAGATCCTCGGCAACGTCACCACGATCCGCCGCATCCACCACGACTCGCCCGACGCCGGGCAGGTCGACCTCGCCACCGTCATCAGGGAGGGGGTCGCCGCCTTCCCCGACGTCGCGATCGAGGTTGCAGGGGGCACCTCCGCCCGGGTCTGGGCTGACGACCTGCTCTGTGAGGTCTTCACGAACCTCATCCGGAACGCCGTCAAGTTCGGCGGCGGGGACGTCCGGATCGCCATCCGCGTGGAGGATTACGACGGCGAGAGCGTGCTGGTCTCGGTCGAGGATACCGGGCCGGGGATACCCGATCCCATGAAGGAGTCGATCTTTCACCGGTTCGAGCGGGGATGGGTCGGGGGATACGGCGACGGCCTCGGCCTCTTCATCGTCCGGACGCTGGTGGAGAGGTACGGCGGCACCATCCGGGTGGAGGATCGGGTGGAGGGGCGGCCGGATCTCGGTACGGCGTTCCGGTTCACCCTCCGCGAGGTTCTCCCCGCCGGTGACGACGAGGGCGATGACTTCCCGGACGAAGAGGACTGCGAGTAAAATTTCGTGTTGAGATCGGTGCGCCGTCGGCGTTTCGTCGGAGCCCGGGCTGACGATTGCTACCGGGATCAAAAGGCTTAAGAACGCGGAAAACATCATTCCCCATCGTGACACCAACCTACGTCCGAATCATCCAGTTCGTCGTGGCGGTAGGGGTCAGTCTCGCAGCCGGGTGGATCGGTTCGATCTTCACGATGTCGGCGATCTCCACCTGGTATGCCGGTCTTGTAAAACCCGAATTGAATCCACCGTCATGGGTCTTCGGCCCTGTCTGGACGGTGCTCTACATCCTCATGGGCATCGCGCTCTATCTGGTCTGGAGCAAGGGATGGGGGCACAAGAACGTGCAGGTCGCGACGGCAATCTTCGGCGTGCAACTGGTCTTGAACGTCCTCTGGTCGTATCTCTTCTTCGGGATACAGGCCCCGTTCCTGGCTTTTGTCGAGATCGTCATCCTCTGGATCGCAATCCTCATGACGATTGCCGCCTTCTACCGCGTCTCGGTCCCCGCGGCGATCCTGCTCGTCCCTTACTTCCTCTGGGTGAGTTTCGCGGCCTACCTCAACTACGGCATCTACGTCCTCAACCCATAGAGGACGCGCTCATCCGGATCGTCGGGTGCAAAGGCAGGTTCGCGCCGATGCACCTGCACCCCCCGGAGAGTGGTAGCCGTGCTCCCGCGTGGAGACACAAAAAGAATCGAGAGAACTTTTACTGCTTTTCTATCTGCCGCCAGACATGGGCGAACCGCTGGAACGCGGTATAGTGCCCCAGGAAACCGAATATGACGAGGAGCCACCCGAGGTAGTTCAGGCCGTAGACCTCTCCCGGTATCAGCACCGTGAGGGCGCCTGCGATGATGATCAGCACCAGCCGATCCGCCCGGCCGAGGATCCCGCCGTAGAACCTCCCCACCCCGACGGCCTGCGCCTGGGTGCCGAGGTAGGAGGACATCAGCACGCCGGTCAGCGCGAAGACGCCGATCTGCCAGGGTGCGGCCCCGCCTGCAAATATCCCGGTGATGATGAATATATCGGCGTAGCGGTCGATGACGTGGTCGAGGAAGTCCCCGCGGATGCCGGCGATCCCCATATCGCGTGCGAGCGCCCCGTCGAGGGCGTCGAAGACGGCGTTGAACGCGACCATGATGGTGCCGAAGACGACTCCCCCGGCATAGAAGGCGATACCCGCAAGCGCCGAGACGAGGAACGACGCAATCGTCAGCGCGTTCGGGGTGACTCCGATCCTGCGCATCAGGTTCACCACGGGCTGGATGATCCCCTGCACATGCGGCCGGAACTGGTCGAGCGTCATCTCCCGACCTCCAGGTAGTCCGACCAGTCGATGGAGCCATAGGACGGCGGGAGTTCTCCCCGGACGAACCGCTCGATCCGGTCGGCACAGTCGCCGACGGCAAGATCGGTCGTGTCCACTTCGAGAACGTGCTCGTCCGGATGCTCCTCGAGCGTCTCGACCAGGATGACGTCGAGCGCCTCCGCCTCGACGTTCTCCGCGACCTTCTCCTCCGGGTAGTCCCTCGGGGCGAGGCGCGCGGCGAGGACGTCCGGGCGGCACCGGAGCACCACCACCCGGTCGCAGGGGAGGAGGTGGGCGAGGTGGCCTTCGACAAACCCGTCGACGGGCTCGAACTCCTCCACCCACCGGTCGACATCCACCACCAGCGTCTGGCGGCGAGAGTCCTCTTCGATGACGTAGGGGCGCACCGTATCCGTCAGCCGGACGACCGTATGGCCGCGCCGTTCGAGTTCGGCCGCGATGGATGTCTTCCCGGTTCCCGGCGTGCCGGTGATGCCCGTCATCATATCTTCTTTACCGCCTCGAGGAATCGAATGTTCTCCCAGTCTTCACCGATGCTGACCCTGATGAAATGATCCCCGAGTCCGGGGAAACTGGTGCAGGATCGGACGAGGACGCCCTTCGCCGCGAGGCGTTCCGTTGCCTCGTCCCCGGTCCGGGGGTCGACGTCGATCATGACAAAGTTTGCGTCCGAGGGGTATACCCTGAACGGTATCTCTTCGGCGAACCGCCGCCGCCACTCGCGGACGTGGTCACGGGTCTCCCTCACCCGGCCGGTCTCGGCGAGCGCTCCCGCTGCCGCGGCCGCCGAGACCGAGTTCAGCGCGAACGGCGTCGCGGCCCTCTGGTAGAACGGCTCAAGCCAGGCGGGGACGAACGCGTAGCCGATCCGGAGCCCTGCAAGAGCGAAGATCTTCGACATCGTCCGCCCGATGACCAGGTTCTCGTACCGCCGCACGAGAGGCCGGTAGTCGATATCCGCAAAATCGACGTAGGCGTTGTCGAGGAAGAGCAGCCCGTCCATTCCTTCCAGGATTGCCTCGACATCCTCCGGCGGAACCGAGTTCCCCGTGGGGTTGTTCGGAGTGCAGAGGAAGGCGAGTTTTGCGCCCCGCGAGGCTTCAATGAACGCTGCCGGATCGACCGAGAAGTCGTCTCTCCGGGGGACATTCACGACCCGCGCACCGTGCGCCGCGGCCGCGATCCCGTAGAACGAGAAGGTCGGGGTCGATACGGCCACCTTCTCCCCGGGCTCGACGACCGTCAGGATCACCGTCTCGATGACGCCGTCCATCCCCGCGCCGGTCACGAACCGGTAGTCGCCGTGGTAGCGGCGGAGGGCTTCGACGAGCGCAGATGCCCGCTCGTCCGGGTAGCGGTTAGTCTCCCGGAGAGCAGCCGCTGCCGCCTCCAGTACGTCGGCCGAGGCCGGCCGGGGGTTCTCGTTGCTCGCGAGACGGGCCACCCGGTCGAAGCCGTGCTCCCGTGCGACGTCGTCGGCCTTCTTCGCGTAGGAGTAGCCGCCCGCACCTGTATAACACGCTCTAATCAAGCGCCGCATTGATCACACCGAGAGCACAGTCGATCTCGTTGTCCGTGATCACGAGCGGCGGGATCAGCCGGAGGTTCCCATCGGCGGCGCAGTTCACGAGCACCCCGTTTGCGGCGCAGGTCTGCTGGACCTCCGCGCACCGATCGCCGATCGACATACCGATGATCAGGCCGCGGCCACGGGGGTTGTGGCGCGCGAGGCCCTTCTTGAACCGCTCGCCCTTCCGGGTCACGTCGGGGAGGATCTCCTCGATGACGCCGATCGTCGCGAGCGCCGTCGCGCAGGCGAGCGGGCCGCCGGCAAAGGTGCTCCCGTGCTCGCCCTTCTTGAACTCGAGCCCCTCGCGGGCGACGAGCGCGCCGATGGGGAATCCGCTCGCAAGCCCTTTTGCGGTCGTGACGATGTCGGGAAGAATACCCGCGTGCTGGAAGGCGAACCACTTCCCGGTCCGGCCCATCCCGGTCTGCACCTCGTCGACGATCATCAGCGCGCCGGTATCGTCGCAGATATCCCGGACGCCCCGGAGGAACTCGTCGGGCGGTATCAGGACGCCTGCTTCGCCCTGGATCGGCTCGACGAAGACCCCGGCGGTATCCTTATTGACGGCTTTTGCGAGCGCGTCGAGGTCGCCGTAGTCGACGAAGGTGCAGGGGGTCGAGAGCGGTTCGAACGGCTCCCTTATGGCAGGTTTGTGGGTGACGGCGAGCGACCCGCAGGTCCGGCCGTGGAACCCGTGGGTGAACGCGACGAAGTTCTTCCGTCCCGTCCGGACACGGGCGAGTTTTATCGCGCCGTCGTTCGCCTCCGCGCCGGAGTTCGAGAAGAACGCCTTCGAAAGCCCCGTGATCCCGACGAGTTTCTCCGCGAGTTCTGCCTGGTTCGGGATGTAGTAGAGGTTCGAGCAGTGGATCAGCTCTTTTGCCTGGTTGCAGAGCGCCTCCACTACCAACGGGTGGCAGTGGCCGGTGCTGCAGACCGCGATACCTGCCACGCAGTCGAGGTATTGCCGTCCCCGGTCGTCCCAGACGCGCGATCCCGCGCCGCGGACGATCTTCATCGTCCGGCTAAACGCGGGCATATAGTAGCGTGCATCAAGCACGCGTGAATCTTCTGCCATGATTATCTCACTCGTATTCGATCGTCGCCGGGGGTTTGGGGGTGACGTCGTAGACGACCCGGGCGACGCCGGGGATCTCGGCGGTGATCCGGGTTGCCATCCGCGAGAGCGTCTCGTAGGGGAGGAGCAGCGGGTCGGCGGTCATCCCGTCCCGTGACCCGACGGCCCGGACGGCGACGATCCAGCCGTGGAGCCGGACGTCTCCCTTGACCCCGGTTCCAAGGCCGATCAGCGCCGCGAAGCACTGCCAGGGGTGGTACTCCTCCACCAGGCACTCCTCGACGATGGCGTTCGCCTCGCGGACGATCGCGATCTTCTCCTTCGTCACCTCGCCGAGCACCCGGACGGCGAGCCCCGGGCCCGGGAAGGGCATCCGGTGCTGGATCTCCGCCGGGAGCCCGAGCCCGCCGGCGACCTCGCGGACCTCGTCCTTGTAGAGGTCGGCAAGCGGTTCGATGACGCCCTTAAACTTGATATCGAGGGGCATGCCGCCGACGTTGTGGTGGCTCTTGATGCCCCCCTCGCTCTCGATGCGGTCGGGGTATATCGTCCCCTGCAGGAGCATCGTCGCTCCCGTCCGCTTCGCTTCCCGCTCGAAGATCCTGATGAACTTCTCACCGATGGCCTTGCGCTTCTCTTCGGGGTCGACAATGCCCGCGAGAGCCTCGAAGAACTCGTCCGCAGCATCCACGACGCGGAGGTTCGCGTCGGCAAAGAGCGACCGAATCCGTTCGGTCTCTCCCTTCCGCATGAGGCCTGTGTCCACGTATATCGGGACGAGGCGGTCGCCTATCGCGCGGGTCGCGAGCGCCGCGCAGACCGACGAGTCCACGCCGCCGGAGAGTGCCATCACGACCTTTTCTTCGCCGGCAGCATCGCGTATCTCGCCGACTGCCCGGTCGATAAACTTCTCGACGTTTACCATGCTCTCATTTCACCTGATCTCTGATCTTGATTTATTCTTCTTGCATGCCTCTACAAAGCCGATGTAGGGTGGGGAGGGGTTTGTCGGGCTCGATTTGAACTCGGGGTGGAACTGCGTCGCGAGGTAGAAGGGGTGATCCGGGATCTCGCAGACCTCCATCCGCGGCCCGCAGGTCCCCGAGAAGACAAGCCCGGCGCCTTTGAGATCGGCGATGAACTCCGGGTTCACCTCGTAGCGGTGGCGGTGTCGTTCCACGATTGCCGTCTTGCCGTAAAGACCGGCAACATTCGTCCCTTCCTTGAGAGTGACGTCGCAGTTCCCGAGGCGCATCGTGCCCCCGAGGTCGCTGACGTCCTCCTGCTCGGGGAGGATGGCGATGACGTGCGTCCCCTCTCCCATCTCCTCGCTCGTGGCGTTCTCGATGCCGAGAACATGCCGGGCATACTCGATCACCGAGAGCTGGAACCCGAGGCAGAGGCCGAGGTAGGGCTTGTTGTTCTCGCGGGCATACTGGATCGCCCGGATCTTCCCCTCGATGCCGCGCTTCCCGAACCCGCCCGGGATCAGGATGCCGTCGACGTCGGCGAGATCACGGGGCTCGAACGTCTCCGCGTCCAGCCAGCGGATGTTCACCTCGGTGGAGAGCGCTCTCCCGGCATGCTTGAGCGACTCCTTGATGGACATGTAAACGTCCTCGATCCCGTACTTGCTGACGATGGCGACCGTCACCCGGTTCGTATACTCCTGCGAGACGACCCGGTACCACGCGGTATCCGGTTCCCGGTTCTCGAGGGAGAGGTAACTGCAGACGACGTCCGCGAGCCCTTCCTTCTCCAGTTCCATCGGGATCTGGTAGATGTCCGGGGCGTCCTTTGCGGAGACGACGGCTTTTACCGGGACATCGGTGAAGGTGGATATCTTCTTCTTCGTCTGCGGCCCGATCACGTCGCTGCTCCTCGCGACGATGATGTCGGGCTGCAGCCCGAGTTCACGGAGCGCCTTCACCGAGTGCTGCGTGGGTTTGGTCTTGAAGTCCCCCATCGTGTCCATCGGGACCAGGGTGACATGCACGAGGAGCATATCCTCCGGTGCGAGTTCGCCGTGCATCTGCCGGACGGCCTCGAGAAACGGCATGCTCTCGATATCGCCGACAGTCCCGCCGACCTCGACCATGCAGATGTCCGCAACCCTGCCGCCGTTTGCCTCCTCATTGGCCGCGCGGCTGATGCAGTGCCTGATCTCGTCGGTGATGTGGGGGATGATCTGGACGGTCGCGCCGAGGAAATCCCCGCGCCGCTCCTTCTCGATGACGTTCCGGTAGACCTTGCCCGTCGTGATGTTGTGGATCGATTTCAGGTTGATGTCTAAGAACCGCTCGTAGTTGCCCAGGTCGAGGTCGACTTCCCCTCCGTCGGAGAGGACGAAGACTTCACCGTGCTGGGCGGGGTTCATGGTGCCGGCGTCGATGTTCAGGTACGGATCGATCTTCACCGCCGTTACCAGGTAGCCGCGGTTTTTCAAGAGGCGGCCGATGGATGCGGTGGTGATGCCTTTTCCGAGCCCGCTCATGACGCCGCCGGTTACAACGATATACTTCAAGCTCTCGTTCCCCTCCGGTTGTGCCGGATGCTCTATCTTATGTATGTGATCTCGGGTATTGAGAATGTATTGTTCCGGCGGTCCCGGGGGAATCCCCGCGGGCGCAAAGAGGGCTTCGCCGGACGGGCGTTTCGGCGTTATCCCTCGATGACTGCGAACGATGTCGATGTCCGGGAAAGAAGCGCATCGTCCGCCGCGTTCCTGACCTCTCCGTCTGCAAACGCCACCCGGCGGCCTTTGCGGACGACCCTCCCGGTGGCGACGATCGTCCCCGTGCTGACACCCTTTATGAAACTGGTGTGCTCGTCGATCGTGGCGATCCTCTCGTTCTCGGAGAGAAGGGTATAGAGTGCAAGCGCAATCGCCTCGTCGGCGAGCGCCACGTAGACCCCGCCCTGGAGCCACCCGGCGCCGTTTAGCATATCCGGCCGGACCTCCATGCTGAGGCGGGCGCGCCCGTCGCCGTACTCGTCCACATCTATCCCCATCAGTTTGAAGAAAGGATTCGCGTCCCTGCCTACCCGTTTCAGTTCGTCAATGTAGCCCACGCGACCACACCTCCCTCCCGGAGGATTTGGGGCCAATCGGGATAAACGTTATGAGTACCAGTGCCGGATACGAGATCCGGTGCGTTTAACCTCCCGTTTTTCCGGCGGCAGGATCCGCTGCCGCGTCACTGTCCTGAGATGCCCTTTTTAGAAGAGGTCATCCTTTCGCGCGGCATATAGTGGATCGATTGACCTCTCCCGGCCTGGGTGGGCCGGAGAAGATATAACAACAAATATCTCTTCGCCTCTCCACCAATAGTGGTATGGAAGAAGCGTGGCAGCCCGAAGCGCTCCGCAACAGGCGACTCGAGCAGCTCCGGGCTACCATGGATGATTATATCGCGAAGAATACCGGACAGGTCGAGGGGAACCTCCCGGTCTTCTTCGGTCACGTCGCCGCCACGCTCGACAAGACGTTTCCCGAGCTCGACGACAGGACATATGACGACTTCATCGATGCGACCGCATCCGCACTTCTCAACGTCACGCGCGAGGCTCCTACCCCGGAGTTTCTCGAGAAGGTTCTGCGGCACGCCATGGGGAACAAGCGGCGTCGAAAGGGACGGGCAACACTCGACGTGATTGTGGGCCTGAAGTTGATCGACTCCGGCAACTACTACCAGGCGATCGAGTATCTTACTCCTCACAAGGGTTACGACGGTCGCATCAACGCTGCAATCGCCTACTGTTACTATGCCCTCTCCCTCGCGAAGAACCAGAAGTCGAGGGTTCGCCCCGACGACCTGGAACTGCACGCCCGCGAGGAGATCCTGAACATCTCGCGTGTCCGCGCCCCGCTCAACCGTCTCGGGCTCTTCAATCGGAAAGACAGCCGGCTGAACACGATCTTCTGGTTCATGCTGGACCTGGCGTTCGGCTGGTTCCCGAGCGAGCCGGAGTTCTACCGCATGGGCATCACGAAAACGAAGGACGACGGCGAGATCGAGCGCCGCAACCTCCTCCTTACCCATGCAACGGAGCGCTTCTCGGATGACAGGTTCTTCCTTGCGGAGGCGTTCAACACCCATGTGGAGTTGCGCAACGGGAGCGGTGCCGCCGCCGTCGTCAAACAGATGATGCAGCAGTATCCCGACGATCTCGAACCGCTCTATTACGGGATGAAACTCGCGATCCTCGGAGCTCAGTCAAGGTCCTACGCGAGTTTCCGGAAACTGGCGATCTTAAAGGAGTTCCCCCGGTACCTGCTTCTGGCGCTCGATACCGTCTTCGAAGTCATGTGCAACCACAAATCGGAGAGTTACTTCTGCTTCGAGGAGGCAAAGAAGGCTTCTCCCGGGCGGGACTACTACATCATGACGCTGGAATACATCCTCCGTGACTTCATCGAAGGGGACGAAGAGCGGGCGAAACGCGCAAGGTCCACGCTCTTCACGTCCGTGGATCAGTACTGTATGCAGGTCCTGAAGATAAGGGGGTGATGGAGGATGGTTGTTATGCTGCAAAGTCTCTCTCCCCGGCGGGGGATCCTGTGTTCCGCATTCTGGTCGCGTATGGCTTCAAGCAGGCGCCGCTATGCTGGAGTTTCTCTGGATTATCGGTTAAATGACCCCTTTTCTAAAATAACGGGGAGAGACAGAACGATGCATATATCTATCTCAAAGGGCAAAATCTCCTGTGAGCGGCGCTTTCAGGCCCGAATAACCAGATATGCCGTGGAGGATCGGTTACGATGACGGGAAATAAGACAACCCGGGACGGCGCCCGTGAACCGCCGGACCTTGGAGCGAATACCTGCCTCTCGATCCTCCGTGAAATGCCGGACGGCCTCGTTCTGGTGGACGGTGAGGGCAGATGCCGGTACCTGAACCCGGCGTTCACCCGGATAACCGGGTATACCCTGGAAGATGTCCCGACACTCGCTCGATGGTTCGAGCGTGCCCACCCGAACCCGGCGTACCGTCAGAAGGTGCAGGGGCCGGGAGAGGAACTGTTTTCGGGCGGCCGGGAGATCCTGGTTGCCGGCGTGGTCTGCCGGGACGGTAGAGTGCGCGATATCGAACTCCGGCGGGCGGCGGTCGATGGCGGTTATGTCCTGATCGCCGTCCGGGACGTCACCGAGCGGGCCCTGAACGAGGAGAACCTCAGGCAGGCGACGTCTGAGTTGACCGCGGTGATCGAGGCGTTTCCCGATCTCTTCATCCGGTTGAATGCCGACGGAACGATCCTCGACGTCAGGGCGGGGAGGCTCGCGGAGGCCCCGTTCCTCTCCCGGGCGCACCTCGGGCGGCGGGTGCAGGATCTCCTCCCCGCCGGGGTGAGCGAGGCGCTTTCAGGTGCGCTGCAGGAGGCCGCCAGGTCGAATACCCCCGCACCGCCCCTGGAGTTCAGCCGCGCGGAAGCCGGAGAGATCCGGCACTTCGAAGCCCGCGTCATGCCGCTCCAGGAGATGCACCTGATGGTCATCATCAGGGAGATCACGAAGCGCAGGATGGCGGAAGAGGAGTTGCACCGCCACCGCGAGCACCTGGAGGAACTCGTTACCGAGCGGACCGCCGAACTCGAGCGTGCGAACAAGCAGCTCGAGCAGTTGCTGTACTACATCGAGATGACCGAGCGCAAAGCCGCGGAGGATTGGCTGGACTCTCCGGTCGAACTGGACGCTCCCGGGTCGGCCGAACCCAGGGAGGCGAGGATCACCACCGATGCCGCCGGAATGGTCGTCATCGTGGACATGGTGGCCGAACGCCTCACCGGCTACGCGGGGGACGAACTGGCCGGGAAGTCGGTCTGGTCGCTCTTTCCAGGCGCCGGGCTCCGGGAACTTCTCTCCGGGGAGGTGCTGGGAGAGGGCCGATCGGCGGAGTACGGAGAGGTCGCGGAACTCGTGAGAAAAGACGGGTCGAACGAGACCGTCCACGTCTCCGGCGACCCGATCGCCGATGGCTCCGGCACCGTGATCGGGATGGTCTGCACCTTTTACAGGGCGTGACCCTCAGAGCCGGAAACCGTAGGACTCCGGGTGCACCGCTCCCGGGTCCTGCGGCGCCACGGCGACCCCGACCTGGTCGGAGTAGAGCCCGAGCCCTTCGAGGGCGGAGAGGAGCACTTTTTCGGGCGTGTTGTTGATCTCGCTTACGTGGGCGAGCATCGCCATGTGGATGCGGTCGGCGAGCCTCTGCAGGCACCGGGCGGCGTCGGGGTTGGAGAGGTGCCCGCGTTTCGACCGTATCCGGCTCTTTAAGTAGGCGGGATACGGGCCGTTTTCGAGCATGTTCGGGCAGTGGTTGCTCTCGAGCAGGACGGCGTCGCATGATGCAAGCGTATCGAACATCGAGGTGGTGACGGTCCCGGTATCGGTGCAGCACCCGACACGGAGATCGCCTTCGGCGACAGAGAACCCGCAGGGTTCCCGGGCATCGTGGGAGGCGGCGAACGGCTCGATCGAGAAGTCGCCGACGGAGAAGGTCTCGCCGCACCGGCACCGCCGAACCTCCGCAGACGTCTTCCCGCATTTCGCATCGAATGCCTCGAGCGTTCCGCCGGTCGCGTAGACCGGCACCCCGAGCCTCCGTGCCAGGACGTCGACGCCCCGGATATGGTCGATGTGCTCGTGCGTGACGAGTATCGCCTCGACGAGCGTTGCGTCCCCGCCGGCGGCTTCGAGGCGCCGGAGGGTCTCGCGAGCGGAGAGCCCCGCGTCGATGAGCAGCGCACCCCGCTCCCCCCGGAGGTAGGTGCAGTTTCCTTTGCTCCCGCTGGCGAGGACTGTCAGTTGCATTGTAGAAATTGTGGGTTGTGCGGCTATTTAAGATCAGGGACGGCTGCGTGCAGAATGAAGACCGGGATCGGGGTTCCAATCCCCGGTGAGAGCGGGTGAGCACGACGGAGGAGTCCCGGCAGGGGGTCGTCGGCCGGATCGTCCCGGGTGAGGATGAGACCTCTCGTCGAGACCTACCCGCGCCCTGAACCCCGGTGGTTCACCCCGCGGACGACGTGAACCGACTCCGGCGCAAACGAGACCGAGACCCGGCTCCCCTCCCGGATCTCGAGGACGTCCACCGCCTTCCAGGAGAGGACGGATGAGAGCGGGACCCCGCAGTCGACCGTCACCCTGCTGAACGGCCCGCGCGGCACGATGGAGGTCACGGTGCCGGGGAGGCTGTTCCTGCCGGGTGTATCCATCGACGGCGCGGCGATCCGGAGATCCTCTGAGCGGATGCAGAGGGTGACCCGCTCTCCCGTCGATGCCGGCGAACGTGCCCGGACGCGGACACCCCCGGCATCGACGACGGCGGTGCCGTCTTCCCCCTCGACGACGCCGCCCTCGACGATGTTCTCGATCCCGACGAACCGGGCGACCTCCCGGCTTGCCGGGAGGGTGAAGACCTCCCGCGGCGTCCCCACCTGCGAGAAGACCCCGTCCATCAGCACCCCGATCCGGTGGGCGAGCCGCTGGCCCTGGTACATGTCGTGGGTCGAGAAGACGATCGTCGTCCCGAGGTCGCGGTTGATCCGCACCACCAGGTCCTCGATCATCGCCACCGAGACCGGGTCGAGGTTCGCGGTCGGCTCGTCGAGGAGAAGGATCTCGGGCTCGATCACCATCGCCCGGGCGAGCGCCACCCGCTGCATCTCCCCGCCCGAGAGCGTCCTGGCCCGCCGCTCCCCGTAACCGGAAAGACCGACCATATCGAGGGCTTCTCCGATCCGGGCATCGATCTCGCTCTTGCCCGCGCCCCGGAACCGGAGGCCGACGGCGATGTTCTCCGCGACCGTCGTGTTGAAGACGGCGGGTTTCTGAAAGACCATCCCCATCATTCTGCGGATGGAGAGGCTCTTTTCGCGCTCCGCGTGGATATCGGTGCCGCCGATTCGGATGGCCCCTCCTGTCGGGGCGTCGAGGAGGTCGATGAGGCGCAGCAGGGTCGACTTCCCGGCCCCGGAGGGGCCGATGACGGCGAAGATCTCGCCCCGGTTCACCTCGCCGGTGATGCCGTCGAGCACCCTGGTATCGCCGAAGTTTTTGGAGACGTTCTCGAGTTCGATCATGGTATCACCGGTGCTGCACCGTGGTTATGGCGAGGTTGACGCCGAGGGCGATTGCAAGGAGGACGATCCCGAGCGCGATGGACTGAGAGATGTTCCCCATCGAGGTCTCGAGCGATATCGCGGTCGTCAGGACCCGGGTCGAACTCGCGAACGACGAAGCCGCGATGTTGCCGCCGACCAGGATCGCCGCCCCGACCTCGGATATCGCCCGCCCGAACCCGACCGCGACGGTCGCGAGGATCGCGAACCGGGCTTCTTTCAAGATGTTTGTCAGGAACTGGAGCCGGGTTGCCCCGAGCGAACGGAGGGTATCCCTGATCACCGGATCGATCCCCGAGAGCGCGGAGATCGTGAGGCCGGTCATGATCGGCAGGATGAGCACCGTCTGTGCGACGATCATCGCGGTCGGGGTGAAGAGCAGCCGCATGAACCCGAACGGCCCCACGCGGGAGATGAGCAGGAATATCAGCAGCCCGACGATGACCGTCGGGAGGGAGTAGAGCGTCTGGATCAGGTTGATGAGACTCCTTCTTCCCGGGAACGTCCCGAAGTTGATCGCGGCCCCGAGCGGGACGGCAAACAGCGTGGCGATGATCGTTGCGGTGAGCGATATGGCGATGCTTCGTGCGGCGATGGCCATCACATCGGGATCAAGCGTGATGATGAGCCTGACCGCCTCCAGGAATCCCTCGATGATCTCGTACATGCTCTGCACCTGACTATACTCTGCCGGAAGCAAAAAAAAGGTGGGATTTCGAGCCCGTTCAGGCGATCGGGTCCTTCACTTCAGCCTGGGGGACGCCGATCTTCTCCCAGTCGTCCTGGGCCGCGTAGAAGAGCGGCTGGCCGTACTGGTCGAGACCGAAGGAGGCGATCTCGCCCTGCACCTCGTCGGAGATCATGAAGTTGACCCAGTCCTTCGCGACGGTGGTGTTGATCTCGGGGTACTTCGCGGGGTTGATCTGCATCGCGCAGTAGACGTTGAGCAGGATATCGCCCTCGTCGACGAGCGTCACGAGGTCGAGGTCGCCCTTGTAGGCGAGATACGTCCCGATGTCGGAGAGGGTGTATGCCTGCTTCTCGTTCGTCATCTCAAGGGTCGCACCCATGCCCGTTCCGGCCTCCTGGTACCAGTCGCCGGAGCCCTGTACGTCGGTCGAGTAGTTGAATCCGGCTGCCTTCCAGATTGCCTTCTCCTTGGAGTGCGTGCCCGATGCATCGCCGCGCGAGACGAAGGTCACGCTCGCGTTGCCGGCCATGCCGGTCTCGCGGATGGCGGTGAACGCTTGCTCAGGAGTCATGCCGTTGATGCCTGCCGGATCGGCTTCGGGCCCGACGAGGACGAAGTAGTTGTAGGCGAAGACGCGCCGGTTGATGCCGTAGCCGTCGGCGAGGAAAGCGTCTTCACGCGCACGGTCGTGCACCATCAGGACGTCCACGTCACCCCGCTGGCCGTACTCGATCGCCTTGCCGGTCCCGGCGGAGACGATCAGCACCTCGGCGTTGTACTTCTCCTCGAAGATCGGTGTGAGGTGGTCGAGGAGCTTGGTGTCGTAGAGACTCGTCGTCGTGGCGATACGGAGTTGCTGCTTCTCTACGGGCGTCGGGTCGGTTGTCGTCCCGGTGCAGCCGCAGATCAGCATGAGGGCGACCATGACGGCCGCAACGGCAAAAATGGTTCGTCTATGCATAATTATCAGACAGATGTATCGCAATACGTGCATTTAAATAGATGTGGTTTGGGTTAATGGAAACTTAATATGTTTAATGCATTTTACATCGGGGTATTTTAAAAGAGATGTTGTTGATATACCCCTCAGCCTACCACGACATCGCGGTAGGCATCCCCGTCCGCCTCGACGTAGAGGATCGCCCTCCCGCCGATGAACGCGGGCTTCGGGAACTTTCTGAGTGCGATGGTGCCTTCCCCGACCACCGCGCCGTCCCGGGTCATCACCCGGTCGACGCCGGAGGCGAGGATTGCGGCGACCGTCTGGGTTCCGCGGAGGTCGCGGGTCGTCCCCTTCTGGACGAACCGGCCGTCGTTCCCCGACGCCGCAAGCCCGACCCCGGCAAGCGCGCCGATCACGCCGTCTTCTGTGCCGCCGAGCCCTTCGAGGAGGATTCCGGCCTCATGGGCAAGCGAGCGCGCCTGATCCTGCGTCACGACGCTCGTCTTCGTGGAGAAACCGAAGCGGGAGAGATCGCCGTTGATGTTCCGGTCGGCGGCGACGCAGATCCCGGGGTCGCTCCCCTCGATGAAGTCGGCGAGCATCAGTTCCTTTGCCGCCGCGAAGACGTCGGCCGCGATCCCGTTCCCGGCATCCTGGATGTGGATGACCGCGGAGCTGTTATGGGATGTGTAGGGGACGGCGGGATGGACAAAGAGCTGGTGGCGGGTTACCCCGGTCACCGTGTACGACCGGGCGAGTTCTGCTGCAATTGTGCGGGCGAGCCGCCCGGTTCCCCGGGACTCGCGTGTGTCGGTGTCGTCAATGCCAAGGTAGAGGGTCATGGAATCGCTCTGTACAAATCCGCACCGCGAGAAAATGAAGACTTCTCCGGGGTTAATGGAAAATAGTTGACCCCGGAGGCCGTCAGGCCCTGATGATGGTACCGACCCGCTCCCCGTTGACGGCTTTCGTGATGTTGCCCGGGACGTGGGCGTTCACGATCTTGATCTCTTTCACGTGGAAGGCGTCCCGGAGGAGTTCGACGGCTTTCGGTTCGAGCACCATATCCTCCATCTCCATCTCGATGAGTTCGTCGGCCGTGATCTCAGGGATGAACTCGGCGTCGGGGTTCACGAACGGGTTCTCGGTAAAGAGGCCGTCCACATTCTTCCCGAGGATGCAGTTCTTCGCGCCGACCACCTCAGCCATCAAAAACGCCCCGGTGTCCGTCCGGTGCGGCGGGATGCTCCCGATCTTCGGCGGATGCTCATACAGCCCGTAGGGCGGGGTGCCCTGCACGACCGGCAGCATCCCGAGGGATATGAGCGAGGGGAGGTTTAAGAGATCGTCGGTGTGGATCCGGGTGCCGTTGTACTTCGAGAAGAGGAGCGAGATCATGATCGCGTTCTGCTCGCTGATCTTGCCCGCCAGCTCCGCAAGCACGCCCGTCGGCATCCCGAGATCGATCCCGACGTCGAGGATGTGCCGCACCCGGACGCCGCCGCCGGTGGCGACCAGAACCTTGTTGTTGCGGGAGAGTTCCCCGATCTCCTCGACCAGGGGATAGATGACGTCCCGCCCGTAGTCGATGACCCCGTGGCCGCCGATCTTGATCACGTTCAGGTCGGGCATGATCCTGACCTGCCGCCCGGTTCGGGTCTCGCGGAGCAGGCCGCGCCGAACCAGACTCTCGCCGCGGAACTTTGATTCCATCTCAAACCGTTCTGCCATGATAACAACCTTACCTCATATATGATAGAAAAAGTTAAGTGTCTTTGGTGTATATCTGCTGATATACCAACTGGTATGGGATGGGAATACGATGAAGATCTATGTAAGAGAACGTCAGAAAGTCGGCACCGGCGTGAAGCAACCCCGCTTCCGCGTCGTCGCCGTCGTCGAAGAGCAGAGCGAATCGAAGCACCTGAAGGTGGAAGGGACGCATTTCCGGAAGGTAGAACTCGAACAGATTGCAAAGGACATCGGGGCGGAGATCGTCTACCTCGAAGAGATGCCCGACGAAGAGCGGGGCGAGATGAAGGCGGCGGAAGCGGCGTAACCAGACCGACCTCCTTTTTTGCGCCGGACGCGAGTACTGTTACGATCGGATGTCCACACACGAACACGACGACATAATCGATGCGGCCGTCCGGATCCTCCTCGAGGAGGACCGGTGTATCACCGTCGGCTTTTCCCCGGACGGCATCTCGCTGCGGTTCCCGACGACGCGGAAACTTGCCGAGCATCTCGGGATCCCGCACTACTACGTCCTTCCCCGGTTCGGGGAGATGGAGCGGGACGGGCTGATTCGCCGGGCCGAGCGGGTCGGCATCTCCACCACGGCCGCGGGAACCGAGCGTCTCCTCGCGGTCATGGCGGAGCGGCACGGCGAGCGCGCGGAAGAGGTCCTGGGTGCCGGGGTTCTGCGGGCGCTCGAGATCCGCGCCGCTCAGGCCTCTTCCTCTTCGCCCGAAGGATAGACATGGGCGGCTGAAGGCCGGAAGGCGAGGTGGACTGCGTCGCCGGGTGCGACGCCCGCCTCCTCGAATCCCTGGCGGGTCAGCGTCACCTTGAACAGAACTCCGGCGTCGACCGAGACCCGGACCAGCCCTCCGTTCGGCCGCACAGAATCCACGCGGCCGAAGACGACGTTTCTTCCGTTCTTTGACAGAGGTGTCTTTGAGAGCTGGATCTCCTCCGGCCGGATAGCAACGGAGACGGGGCCGGGTATACCGTTCTCCGCAGATATCCGGAGATCCCCCACCGCGACCGTTCCATCGGCCGAGCCTGTTCCGCGGAGAAGGTTCTCCACCCCGACAAATCCCGCGACGAAGTCGGAGTTCGGCCGCCGGAAGATCTCCTCCGGCGTCCCCACCTGGATCACGTCGCCGCCGCGCATGATCGCCACCCGGTCGGCGAGGTCGAAGACCTCCTCGAAGTTGTGGGTGATATGGACGATCGTCGTCCCGGTGGCCTCGTGGATCCGGGCGAGTTCCGCCCGCAGGCTCTCGCGCGTCTTCACGTCGAGCGCGGAGAGCGGCTCGTCGAGCAGCAGGGCTTCCGGCTCCATCACCAGCGCCCGGGCAATCGCCGCACGCTGCTGCTCGCCGCCCGAGAGCGTGCCCGGGTAGCGGTGGAGCAGGTGGCTGATGTTTAAGAGATCCGCGCTCTCCTGGATCTTCCCGCGGATGAACGCGGGATCGGCGCGGTGGGATCTCAGCCCGAAACCGATATTCGCTTCGACGGTCAGGTGCGGGAAGAGCATGTAGTCCTGGTAGACCATGCCGATATTCCTCTCCCGTGCGGGCACGTCTGTTATGTCCCGGCCGTTCAAGAAGATCCTGCCCGCATCGGGGGTGTAGATCCCGGCGATCGTCTCAAGAAGGATCGTCTTTCCTGCCCCCGTGGGGCCGAGGACGATGAAGTACTCCCCGTCTTCGACCGAGAGCGAGACGTTCGAGAGCGAAAACTCCCCGAGGCTCTTTGATACGGAATCAATGGTAAGCATGGACAAACCTCCTAGTAGACGTGTGTGGCTCCGCCGTAGCGCTCGAAGGCGTAGAGCGAGACGACCGAGATCATGATGAGGATCGTCGCCGCAGCGATAGCATACTCGAGTTTTCCGGTGGACATGTTCAGGAAGAGCGAGAGTGGGAGCGTCTCGGTCTTCATCCGGGTTGCGCCGGCAAGCATCAGCCCGGCACCGAACTCACCGATCCCCTTGGACCAGGTGATCACCGATCCGGCAAGGAGTCCGTTTGCGGACATCGGGAGCGTGACCCGCCAGAAGGCCTGCGCGTCGGTGCACCCGAGCGTCTTTGCCACGTGCTCGTAGCGGGGGTTGACGCCCTGGAATGTCGAACGGGTCACCCGGAGCATGTAAGGCAGGTTCACGAAGAACTGGGCCATGATGATCCCGAGCGGCGTAAAGACGAATGCAAGTCCTGCCGCGGCAAGCGACTTTCCTACCGGGGATACCCCGAAGAAGAGCAGGAGCCCCACGCCCGCTACGAGCGGCGGGAGCGCCATCGGGATATCCATCAGCATGTTCATCACCGTCTTGCCCGGGAACGTGTAGCGGGCGAGGGCATAGGCCACCGGCACGGCGACCAGGATGCAGAGGAGTGTCGAGATGACGGAGGTGATGATCGAGAGCCTGATGGCGAACTGGATCTCCTCGGAAAGGAGGCATTCAATCAGAACGGCCGGCGGGGAGTGGGTGACCACCCCGACGAGGACCATTATGATGAAGGCGGCGATGAGGAGAGCGACCGCAACGGTCGCCATCCGAAAATAGGAGGGGTTCCTCAGGTTCATGAAGACTCCTCATGCTCCCGGAGATCCTTTGGGGAGAAACTCTTGAGTTTCACCTCCTCGATGTGTTTTGCGTCGACCCAGCCGCTCCTGACGTCGTCGCGGTGATCGAACTGGCGAACGTAGGGCTTGATGTCGAGGAGCGGGGTGCCGTCCAACACGTCGATCCCTTGGACACGGACGGTGTTGCCCTCGACGGAGACGACCTCGACGAGGGAGATCCCGATCGGGTTCGGGCGGCTGAAATGGCGTATGGCAAAGATCCCGCGCTCTTTGCTGCCGTCGACGAACGGGCGCTGGCGCAGGCTAAAGCCGTTCGCCCGGTGGAAGTGGTAGAGGAGGATGATGTGGGAGAATCCCTCGACCCCTTCGAGTCCTTCGGCATACTCGGGAAAGACCTCGATCGTCCCCTCCGCTTTGGAGAAGATGCTCTGGATGGGCGTTGTATCCTGGTCGGTGAACGGTGAGCGAATGGTTCCGATGATCTGGTAGGTGACTTCCATGCGACTTCTCCCCCTTCCTGGTTTATCAGGGTTTGACATCCGCGTAGGTGTCGCTCGGGTAGGTGACGAAACCGTGCCGGGTGAAGATCTCCTTCCCTTCGTCGGAGATGACGAACGCGGTGAACTGCTCCGCCTCATCGGGGTGCTCGGAGGCTGTCAGTACGCCGATGGGAACGACCTTCACCAGGTTATTCGTGTTCGGGATGTAGATGATGTCCATCTTCTCCGGTACGTAGAGATCCTCCCAGATGATACCGACATCGGCCTGCCCCATGGAGAGGTAGACCAGCAGTTCGTTCACCGTGCCGCTGCGGGTCACGAGGTTCTTCTCCACGTCGGCAAGGAGGTCGTTCTTTTCGAGGAGTTTGTCGGTCAGCTGGCCGATGGCGGTGCCGGGATTCTCGCCGAGCGCCACCCGGACGCCGGGCTTTGCCATGTCCTCAAGGCAGGTGATGCCGGCAGGGTTGCCCTTCGGGACGGCGATGATTGGGACGTGGTAAACGGTCAGGTGCTCCTCCTCGACCAGCCCCTTCTCGCGGGCCGCGTCGAAGTAGGCGGTCGCGCCCGGCATGTAGACGTCGCCCATCTCCGTCAGTTCCATCTGGGTGAGCAGGGTGTTCGATCCGCCGAAGACGAAGTTGATCGGGACGCCGGTCTCGTTCGTGAAGGTCGCCGCGATCTCGTCCATCGGTTCGCGCATGCCCGCGCCGCAGTAGACGAGCAACTCGGGCTTTGTCGTGTCGGACGTTCCCGCCGTATCGGCGGTGGTTCCGGTACATCCGCATGCAAAGGCAGCAGTTGCCGCGACAAGCAGTGTAACAATGAGAAGCAGGTGTGCTTTCATAGAGATTATTACTCAAGAGGGCAAAATAAATGTTTATACATGAGGGCAAATCAACTCGTGTAATTTAACAGGTTTGCTTTTGGTGAAATGATAATATAGCCTCATAACCACGAACCGGTACGAACCGGATCGTCATCCGAAACCGAGAAATGGGGAAGAGACATACCGGGAGTTGCACAATGGCGGAGAGCACCGGGACAGAAGAGAGGGGCATCCGGATCACCCTTGAGGAGATCGCCGGAGCCGTCGGCGACTTCGGCACCATCTTTCCCATCCTGCTCGGCGTCGCCATCGTCTGCCCGGACGTGAACGTCAGCCACTTCTTCCTCTTCCTCGCCGCCTGGTACATCATCGCCGGGTTCTACTATCGCCTTCCCATGCCGATCGAACCGATGAAGGCGATCGGCGCCATCGTCATCGCCGAAGGGCTCTGTGCCGGCGAGATCGTGGCGTCAGGCCTTGTTGTCGGGGCGCTCTTCCTCGTCCTCGGCCTCGTCGGCGGGATGACCTGGATCGGGGAGCGGATCCCAAGAAGCGTCGTCCGGGGGGTGCAGGCAGGTCTCGCGCTCATCCTCCTCAGGACGTCGCTCGGCTACATCATTCCCGACGCTCTCTTTGCGGCCGTATCCATCGGGATCATCCTCATCTTCTTCGTCGCATCGCAACGCACCCGGATCCCGGACGTCTCCGCCCTGCTGGTGCTCGGCATCGGGCTCGCCGCCGGTATCGCAACGCAGGGAATGCCGCCGTTCCGCCTGATGTCCCTCCCCGCCCTCGTCATCCCGATGCCGGTGGACTTCATCACCGGAACCTGGGACCTCGCCCTCCCGCAGATACCGCTCACGCTCACGAACGCCATCCTCGCGACATCGCTCCTCACCTACGACCTCTTCCCGAAGAAGGGCGTGAACCCTGATAGGCTCTCGCGGACGATCGGGGCCATGAACCTGGTCTCGACGCCGCTCGGGGGGTTCCCCATGTGCCACGGCGCCGGGGGGCTCGCCGCGATGTACCGGTTCGGCGCACGGACCGGCGGGGCAAACATCATCGCCGGTATCTTCATCCTCGTCTTCGCCGTCGCTTTCGCCCCGCCGGAGGTGCTGACCCTCATCCCCTTCGGCGTCTTCGGGGCGCTCCTGGTCTTCGTGGCGCTCGAGCTCGGGAAGCACAGCGTGAAGACGGAGTCCTACCTGGTCACGGGGGTCATCGCCGTCCTCACCCTCGCGGTCGGCCTCACGGTCGCGTTCATCGCCGGGATGATCCTCGCCTATGCGCTCAAGCGGTGGGAGAAGGGGAGAGCGTCCCGGTCCTGACCCGACCAGGTTTATCACATCCGGCGTAAGAGCGGGGGGAGATGGACACCGTCACTGCACTCGGTCTTCTCGCCGGTTCGCTCACGACGCTCTCGTTCGCGCCGCAGGCCGTCCGGGCGTGGCTGCCACGCGCTCGACCACCGACCTCTCGCTCTCGATGCTCATCGTCCTTCTCGCGGGCGTTCTGCTCTGGCTCGCCTATGGGGTGGTGAGAGGGGATGTCGCCATCGTGGCGGCGAACGCCGCGACAGCCGACCTTGTCGGCCTCACCCTCTCGCTCAAGAAAAAGAACGGATGACGTGGATCGCCGTCGCCTTCACGGAGAGGGCGACGGAGATTCCCGAAACGATGCCGAATTCCTGCACCGAGCGCCGGGTCAGAACCGCGGTGAGCGTGACCCCCGCGTCAACCCGCACCTCGGCGACGGGGCCGTTCTCCGCGACCGAGACGACCGTCCCGGCCAGCGTGTTCCGGGCGCTGGTGCGCCGCCCGTCCCCGACGGCGAGGACGACGTCGTCGGCCCGGATGCAGAGGCTGACCTCCTCGCCCGCTGCCGCCTCCGTCACCGCCTCGAAGGCCAGCCCTCCGGCAATCACCGTCGCGAGCCCGTCCTCGTTTGCCGTCACCGTTCCGTCCAGGATGTTCTCGATCCCGACGAACGACGCGACCTCGCGGCTCTTCGGGGCGTTCAGCACGACATCGGCCTTCCCCTCGTCGACGAGAGCTCCGTCGATGATCACCGCCATCCGGGTGGCGAGGAGATGCGCTTCGCGGCGGGAGTGGCTCACCTGCACGACGGTGAGCCCGTCCTCCCGGTGGAGCCGCCGGAGATCGTCGATGAACTTCTCCTGCGTGACGGGGTCGAGGGCCGAGAGCGGTTCGTCGAGGAGGAGGATGTCGGGTTTCACCGCGACGGCCCGGGCGAGCGCCACCCGCTGCTGCTCGCCGCCGGAGAGGGTCCCCGGGTAGCGGTCGGCCAGATGAGCGATCCCGAACCGTTCGAGGAGGGGGGCGACCTCGGCCCGGGCCTCCTTCTTCCCCATCCCCTGCACCCGGAGCCCATAGGAGATGTTGTCGATGACCCGCATGTTCGGGAAGAGTGAGTAGTCCTGGTAGACGAGAGCGACATTCCGCTTCTCCGGGGGGAGTGCGGTGATCTCTTCGCCCCGGAGGAGGACGCGGCCGCTGTCCGGCCGGTGGAGTCCGGCGATCGCTTCGAGGAGCACCGTCTTCCCCGCACCCGACGGCCCGACGATGAAGTAGTAGTCGCCCTTACTGATCGTCAGGCTGACGTCGTTTAAGCGGAACGAGCCGAGTGCGAGCGAGACACGGTCAAACTCTATCATCGTACCTCCCTAAGTACCGGGTCATTCTTCGCAGGAGGTAGAAGACCCCGAAACTGACCAGGATGACCGTGAATGCGATACTCCTGCTCGTGTGGATGCCGTCCGTCGTGAAGGAGTAGTAGATCAGCGTCGATATGATGAACGGGTAGTAGGCGATCATGATGACGCCGGCAAACTCCCCGATCGCCCTCCCCCAGGCGAGGATAGCCCCGCTGTACATGTGCCGGAGGCTTAAGGGGAGCGTGACCGTCCGGAACGCCGTAAAGGTTCCCGCCCCGAGCGTGCGGGCGACGTTCTCCAGGTGAACCGGCACCTTCTCGAACCCCTCCCGCATGCTGTTGACGTAGAACGGCGAGGCGACGAAGAGCATCGCGACGATCGTCCCCGGGAGCGCGTCCTCGAACGCAATCCCGATCTCCGAGAGCGGCGCGCCGAGCCAGCCCCGGCGCATGAAGAGGAGGTAGACGAGCAGGCCCGCCACGGTGTGCGGCAGGATGAGCGGGATATCGACGATGCTCTCGACGGCGCCCTTGAGCCGCGAGGGGCGGGATCGTGCGAGAACGTAGGCGAGCGGGGTTCCGAAGAGGATGAGGAGGAGGACGGCGCTCGCCCCCGCGCCGAACGTGAGGAGGATCGATCCGATCACCTCCGACGACGCCGCGACCTTCAAGAGGTGCGCCGGGTCGGCGAGTTCCGCCGAGGCGATGCTCGCGATGGCAAGCACCGTGATGCCGACGAGCAGCCCGCCCATGATGCAGAACCCGAGGGTGCACCAGTCGATATGCCGCCTCCAGCGCCCACTCCACCAGGAGGGAGGTGCTTCACCATCCCCCAGAAGGGGGTCGCCCGAGAGTGTTTCGGTCTTCATATCCGCACGTTCCTGAATAAGCGTTGTACGCGTCCGCTGATAACTGGTAGCATAAAGAAAAAGAGGGGTTCAGGCCTTCATCTCGACGAGCGATTGGAGAGCGTCGGGGATGCTGCCGTAGCCGCCCGCGGGCACGATCGGGGGCTGACCATCGGCAGTGAGGATCTCCTGGCCGGTGGCGCCGATCAGCATCTCGACAAACTCGATGCCGAGGTCGGGGTGCTCGGCGATCTTCGGGACGGTCACGCCGTAGACGATCGGCGAGCCCGCGTAGCTCGTAGTGCCGTCACCCTTCTTTGCCTCGGTCTGGACGGTCGCGTAGTTCTCCGCGAAGTCTATCGAGGAGAGGTCGATCTCCTCGGGGAGTTCGATGAACTCGAGGTCGTTCTGGACGGCGACGCTGCGGTACTCCCATGCGTAGTCAAGCCCTCCGGACTGAACCATCTGGACGAGTTCGACGCTCTTCGGGCGGATCGTCAGGGTGGTGCTGTCGGGCTTCGGGTCGGCGGCGTGGATCGTGTAGACGCCACCCTCTTCGGTGACGGTGATCGCGCTGTGCTCGCTGACGAGCGTCTCGAAGATCTGGTCGTTCTTGTAGTAGGCCTCGGCGAGCTGGATCACCATCGGGGTGCGGTAGCCGCAGGGATCGGAGTTCGGGTCGGAGAAGCCCCACCGGACGCCGTCACGGTCGAGGATCTCGTACCAGTTCTCGGCGGTGATCTCGTCTGCGTACTTGCTCTCGTTAGAGTAGGTCAGGACCATCCGGTTCTTCGCGAACGTGAGGTACCAGTCGGCGTGCTCCGGGATCATCATCTCCGGGATGAGGTAGTAGTCGGCGGAGGCGACGACGTCGGCGGGTTTGCCGTTCTCGGTCACCTTCTTGATGCAGTCGACGCTGCCGGCTGGCTCGAGGAGCACGGTGACGCCGGCATGTTCTGCTTCGTATTCTGCTTTCACCTTCTCAAACGGTCCGGTCAGGCTCCCGGCATGGAAGACCTTCACCTGGACGTCTTCGGCGGCGGTCGCCGTCGGCGTGGGGGTCGTCGTCGGGTCTTCGGTCGTCCCCGTGCAGCCGGAGAACAGAACCGCGGCAGCGACGATGAGACCGATAAACGCACATAGGCGGGTTAGTTTCATGAAATAACGTTTGGCGGTGGCCCAATGTTAAAAGTATTCATCTCGGCAAATGTTAATCAAATTGATTTACCTGGCATTCCCGGACGGATCAGATTCCGGTGGAAAGGGCTTTGATGGGGATTCAGGCCCCTTTCCGCGGGATGAGATGAACCGCCTTCGCCTGGAGAGAGACCCAGACCTCCATCCCCTCGTGAAGATCGAGGGTCTCCGCCCTCCTCGCGGTCACGAGCGCGACGAGATCGCACCCGCAGTGCACCGTCACGTTCACGAACGGTGCCGTGGGCTCGATGGCGGTGACCGTGGTCGGGAACCTGTTCTCCGCCTCCTCGTGCATGGGCTCCCTCCGGTGCAGGGAGATGTCTTCGCCCCGGACGATCATCTCGACCTCGTCGGCGGGCGGCGGGGTCGCCGAGAGGATCTCTTTACCTCTTGCCTCCACCACGGTGAACTCTCCTCTCCGCGCGACGACCCGGCCGGGGAGGATGTTCTGGACGCCCACGAACCGAGCGATCCGCCGATCTTTTGGCTCGCGGAAGATCTCGCGGGACGGCCCGGTCTGGGCGATCGTGCCCTCGATCATCACCCCGACCCGGTGGGCAAGGCGCTGGCCCTGCGCCAGATCGTGGGTGCTTATGAGGACGGTCATGTTGGCCTCGCGGTTCAGGCGGGTCACGATCGCCTCGATGGTGGCGGTCGATGTCGGGTCCAGGTTCGCCGTCGGCTCGTCGAGGAAGAGGATCTCGGGATCGGTCACGAGCACCCGTGAGAGGGCCACCCGCTGCTGCTCGCCGCCGGAGAGATCGAGCGCCCGGCTCTTGATATAGCGGGAGAGCCCGACGGCTTCGAGGGCCTCCTTCACCTTCCGGTCGATCTCGTCGGCGGGAGCACGCCGGTACCGGAGCCCCATCGCGACGTTGTCGTAGACGGATGAGTTGAAGACGATCGGCCGCTGAAAGAGCATCCCCATCCGGCGGCGGAGGTCGAGCCAGCTGCCGCGCTCCGCGACCGTGTCGATCCCGAAGACCGAGAGCTGCCCATCGTTTGCGGGCTCGATCAGGTCGAGGAGCCGCAGAAGCGTGCTCTTCCCCGACCCGCTCGGGCCGATGAGCGCGAGGATCTCGCCTTCGCTGACCGAGAGGTCGACGTCGTGCAGGACTTCAAGGGTGCCGTAGGACTTTCTGATATTGTGAGCCTCGATGACTGTCATGGTATCACCGCTGCTGGACGAGCGAGAGGGCGATGTTCACCCCGAGCGCCACCCCGAGGAGGATGATCCCGAGCGCAATCGAGAGGGAGTAGTTCGCCATCGAGGTGTTGAGCGCGATCGCGGTGGTGAGGACGCGGGTCGCGCCCCGGATGTTCCCACCGACGATCATCACCGTCCCGACCTCGGCGATCGCCCGCCCGAACCCGAGGAGGACGCCGGCCATCACCGCGAACCGGGCCTCCGCGATGATCGTCATGACCGTCTGGAGCCTGCTCGCGCCGAGCGCGGTGATCGTGTAGCGCTTGTCCCGGTCGATCCCCGAGAGCGCCGAGACCGTCAGCCCCATCAGGAGCGGGATGATGAGGACGGTCTGGGCGACGATCATGCCGCCGGGTGTGTAGAGAAAGCGAAGGAACCCGAAGGGGCCGATGTTTGAGAGGAAGAGGAAGATGACCAGGCCCACGATGACTGTCGGGAGCGCATACAGCGTCTGCAGGGTGGAGACGACCGCGTGCTTGCCCCGGAACTCGTAGAAGTAGATGAGCGCCCCGAGCGGCAGGGCGATCAGAGCGGCAAAGAAGGTGGCGGTGAGGGAGACGTAGAGCGAGCGGATGGTGATCTCCACCACCTGCGGGTCGAGGGTGATGATGAGCTCGATAGCCTCGATGAATCCCTCGATGATCGGGTTTCCGTTCACCATGCTGCCTCAACCTCCGGAATCCCTGTCACCCTGCCGATCACCTTGTTACCACTCCATGTTTCAGGCAGTCACCGGCTCCGCGCAGGTGCAGTTGAACGGCGGCTCGTTGCACTCGGGTGCGTAGAGGGGCGTAAAGAGCGGTTTGCCGAACTCCTCGGCCCCGAACTCGCCGATCATCTGCTTCGTCTCGTTCGTGGTGAGCCAGTCGATGAAGTCCGCGGCTCCCTCTGCGTTCACTCCGGGGTGCTCTTCGGGGTTGACGGCGATCGCGCTGTAGCGGTTCATGAGCTCCGCACCCTCAGCGACGACCGGGACGAGGTCCAGCCTGTCTGCGAACGAGAGGTAGGTTCCCTCATCGGAGAGGGTGTATGCCTGCTGCTCGTTTGCAAGGATCAGGGTGTCGCCCATGCCCTTGCCGGCCTCGACGTACCAGGCCCCGGCGTCAAGGACATCGGCCTCGTAGTCGTAGCCCGCCTCCCCCCAGAGCACCTTCTCCTGAGCGTGCGTCCCGGAGTTGTCGCCGCGGGAGACGAAGGCGACACCCTGCGTGTCGTTCGTGCCGGCGAGATAGATCGTCCGGAAGGCCTCCACCGGGGTCATGTTCGCGATCCCCGCCGGGTCGGACTCCGGCCCGACGATGATGTAGTAGTTGTAGGCGATGCACCGGGGATTGATCCCGAAGCCATCGTCGATGAACTGCTGCTCGAGGTCCGGGGCGTGGACGAGGACGAGATCGACGTCGCCGCGCCTCCCGGAGTCGATCGACTGCCCGGTGCCCTGGGCGATGAACTGGAGATCCATCCCGGTCTCCCCCTCGTAGATCCGTTCGAGCTCCGCGAGCAGCCCGGTGTTCTCCAGGCTCGTCGTGGTGGCTATCCTGAGTATGTTCCCCCCGCCGGCGGGAGCGGTGGGCGTCGCGTTATCGTCGGGCGCTGTCCCGGTGCATCCCGCGCATGCGGCAAATGTGAGCAGGATCGCAACGATGCCTGCCGTTAGAAGAGTAGTATCTGTCTTCATAGCAGCGCGTTAGAGAGCCCTCCTCGGATATATAATTACCCTCCTCGGAAAGTTAATGTGCTCCGTTCCGGGGGAGGTTGCCAGCGGGGTCGAAACCTTAACGCTCCCGCCCGCCGATTCTTTTCCTCATGTGGCAGGCGCTGGATATCGAGACCTGGATTGCCGGACGGCGGTCGGAGATCGGCCGGGTGAAGGATCCGGTCTTTGAGATCATCGGGAGGGTGCGGGCGGAGGGCGACGCCGCCCTGCTCGACCTGACGAAGAGGTTCGATAAGATCGATCTCGAGGAGATCGCCGTCTCCGATGAGGAACTGGAGGCGGCTTACGACGAGGTGGACGCAGAGCTGGTCACGAACCTCGTGGAGGCGGAAGAGCGGATCAGCCGGTTCCACGAACTGCAGCGCGGACGCGACCTCTGGCTGCAGGAGATGGAGCCCGGGATCACCCTCGGCGTCAAGACGACTCCGCTCTCCCGTATCGGCGCCTACGTCCCCGGCGGGCGGGCGGCCTACCCCTCGACGGCGCTGATGTGCACGATCCCGGCGAAGGTCGCGGGGGTCGCGGAGATCTGCTGCTGCACCCCGCCGCCGATCAACCCGATCACCCTCGTCGCGCTCGATATCGCCGGGGTCGACGAGGTCTACCGGGTCGGGGGAGCCCAGGCGATCGCGGCGATGGCGCTCGGGACGGAGTCGATCCCGCGGGTGGAGAAGATCGTCGGCCCGGGGAACGTCTACGTCACCGCAGCGAAGATGCTGCTCCGTGACGAGGCCGAGATCGACTTCCCGGCGGGCCCGAGCGAGATCGCGATCCTCGCGGACGGCACGGCGAACCCGACCTTCGTCGCGGCCGATATCCTCGCCCAGGCTGAGCACGACCCGAACGCCGCCTGCGTCCTGGTGACCACCGACGCGGCCGTCGCGGATGCGGTCGGTGCCGAGGTGAAGCGGATGGCCGGGGAGGCGAAGCGCCGCGATATCGTCGCAAAAGCCCTCGAGCACTCCGGCTACATCGTCGCCGCAGACATCGACGAAGCGGTCGCGACCGTCGACGGCATCGCCCCCGAGCACCTCTCTGTCCAGGTGGCCGATCCGCTCGCCGTCCTCAACCGCATCCGGAGCGCCGGGTCGATCTTCGTCGGCCCCTACGCGGCAGTGGCCTGCGGCGACTACGCCTCGGGGACGAACCACGTCCTCCCGACGGCGGGCTACGCCCGGCTCTACTCCGGCCTCGACGTGAACCACTTCTGCCGCCGCTCGACCGTCCAGATGATCACGCGGGAGGGGCTTGACGCGATCGGCGACATTGTGGAGACGATCGCCGACGCGGAGGGGCTCCACGCCCACGCGGAGTCGGTGCGGGTCCGGAGAAGGGGATAAGCGAATAATTCATCTTATCGAGACTGTGCTATAGGAGAGCTGCTGGGAGGTCTGATTGCTTCTCGAACTCCAACATTCGGACCAGTCACAACCCCATGCACGGCTTTCCACTGGATATCGTCATTAGGGGGTGGGGCTGACGGGGAGTGCGACGTTCCGGAGAACGACTGTCCGCAGGATGCGATGGCCCGCAGGGCCGGAGCTTGAGAAACCCGAAGGGTTTCGGACAGGAGTTCGAGAAGCCGTCAGGCTTCGAGGAACGGAGCTCGACCACCGTCAGGTGGGAAGGGAGCATCCCCCCTCAAAACTCTTCGAGTTTCTCATGCTCGCTGCGCTCGCACTCCCCGTTGTCCCCACAGCGAAACCCTTCGGGTTTCTCGAACTCCTGCCGTTCCGGCAGTCGTTCCCCCCTCCGTGGCGATATTCCCACAGTCCAGTGTACCGGAATTTTTCACAGCCACGACCGTCCTGTCAGCCATACAACAACTTATCATCGTCGTAACCTGCTTTATCCAACCCCACCGGCCCCTATACCTCGTCCAGAAACAGGAGTCCTCACTCCGGTCATCTCAAAAACAGAAAAGGTAAGATGAATTATCGAGATGTCGGCGCCGACGGCTCCGGAGCGGCCTCCCCACGGGCCATCCGGATGCTCTCGATCGCGTCCTCTGCGACGCTTCTCTCGTCCTGATCCCCGCTCCGGGCGAGAGCCTCGAGGGCGTCGATCGCCCGTGGGTTGCCGATGTACTTGAGCGCACCCGCTGCGTAGAGCCGGACGTTCCGGTCGGCATCCTTCGTCGCCGTGACGAGGGGCTCGACCGCGGCATCGCCCATCCGCATGAGGGCGCCCGCCGCCGCGCCCCGGACATCGTCGTCGCTGTCCCGGAGCGCCCCGATGAGGGGCTCGACCGCCGAGGAATCCCCGCTGTCCCCGAGGACGCCGGCCGCGAGGATCCGGGTGTCCGGGTTCTGATCGGCAAGCATCCGGCGAAGCGGCTCCGTCGCTCTCTCGCCGAACTTCGCTATGGCTCCCGAGGCCTGGCACCGGATGTCGTCGTTCTCGTCCCCGAGCGCCCGGGCAAGCGGTTCCACCGCGGCAGGATCGTCGATCTCGCCGAGGATGGCGGTCGCATAGACCCGCCGGATATCCCTCGCGGTATCAAGCTCCCAGGTTCGGCCGCCTGGCCCGGTCACGCTCGGCGGGCTCACGCCCTCCTCCTCCTCCCCGTACTTCCCCGACGCCTCCGGGTTCTCGAGGAGTTCGACCAGCGGCCCGACCGCCGGGCTCCCGAGCAGTGTGAGCGAGTCCGCCGCCGCCTCCCGCACCGCCGTCAGCGGATCGCCGAGCGCCCGGACGAGCGGCCCGACCGCCTCGGCACCGCCGAAGTCCCCGAGCGCCAGGGCGGCCCGCTGGCGGGTCAGGCCGTCGCTGCTGCGGAGCGCCTCGATCAGGCCGTCGACATCCTTCTCCGCTCTCAGCAGATCGATGTTGAACCGCTTCCCCATGTCTTGCTCCAACGCTTTCACCTCCGTCTCGTCACCGGATCGTCGGCGGGACGGGTGTGCCCATCCCACGCTTCTGCCGGAACCGCTCCATCCCGTCCTCGGCCGCCCTCCGGACGGCGGGGTCGGTGTCGGAGAGCGACCGGCCGAGCGCCCCTTCCGCCCGCGGATCGGCGATCTCGCCGAGGATGACGGCGGCGTAGGCCCTGCGCATTCCCGTGCCGGGCACGGCGCCTTCCGTCACGACGCCTGCCCTCCTCGCGCCGGGGAAGAGGGCCTCGTGCGCCTCTGCATCTCCCGGGCCGCCGAATAGGTCGTGCTGCGCGATTGCAGGGTGACGGAGGCTTTTCATCGTCCCGACGTCTCCGGGACCGCCGAGAAGATCGTGCTGGGTGATCTCCTCCTCCCCTTCGACCGCCCTTCGGGCTCCCCTTCTCCTGATATCCTCCGGGCCGCCGAAGGCGTCGTGCTGGGCGAGCCCCTCCTCCATGTCGCGGGCTCTTCCGCCTCCTGCCTCCCGGATATCCGCGGGTCCGCCGAAGGCATCGTGCTGCCTGATGCCTCCCCGGTGCCGGAGCGTCCTCTTCGTGGGCGGTATACCTTCGGGCCCGCCGAGGAGATCGACCTGTGTCAGCCCTTCCCCGGGTGCTTCCCGCGGAAGCCCGTACCCGGTCGCAGCATCACGACGTTCGAGGACGTCGATCAGCGGTTCGACCGCCGGCGTCCCGACCATGACGAGCGCGTTCGCCGCCCCTTCCCGGACGCCCTGTGCCGGGTCGGTGAGCGCCCGGATGAGGTGTTCCACCCCCCGCCACTCCCCGAGTGCCCCGAGGCTGAGGGCGGCCGTCCGGCGGGAGGCCGGATCGCCGCTCTGCAGCGCCTCGATCAGGCCGTCGATGTCCTGTCTCGATGCCAGGTGCCCGACATCGTACTGCTTCTCCCCTGCGGGAATATCCCTTCTCTGCATCACAATCACCTCAGGATGGGGCGATATAATCGTCCAGAAGTATAATAATATTGTGTATAAAAATCGCCATACGTTGTATTGAGAATCCGGCCTCTTCCAGGGTGGGGTGCGCGAAGACAGGCCGGTGAGAGCAGGTATTTTATCCGCGCAGAGCGAGGGGAGTATCATGCCGGAGGAGAAGAGAAAGGCGGAACTGAAGATCTCCGGGATGCACTGTGCGTCCTGTGCGCTCAACGTGGAACGCGCTCTCCAGGGCCGGGACGACGTCTACGAAGCCCGGGTCAACCTCGCAAACGAGACCGCCGTCGTCGAGTACGACCCGGCGAAGACAACCCTCGCCGACCTTGAGAGGGCGGTCACTGACGCCGGCTACGAGGTCGTGAGGAACGAGGCCACCATCCGGATCGGCGGGATGGTCTGCGCCTCGTGCGCTCAGGTGATCGAGGCCTCGCTCGGCGACATCGACGGGGTCTACGATGCCCGGGTCAACCTCGCAAACGAGAACGCGCGGGTCGTCTACAACCCCGCGCTCGTTACGACATCGGATATCCGGGCCGCCGTCGAGGATGCCGGCTACCAGTATCTCGGGCTCGAAGAAGAGATCCCCGAGGATGTCGAGGCCCGGATGCGGGAGGAAGACCTCCGGGACAAGTTCCGGCGGTTTGTCGTCGGGTTCGCGGTGAGCATCCCGCTCTTCTTCTACATGCTCTTCGGGATGCCGGGGGCGGCCGCCCTTCCGGTCTCCATGAACCTCGTCATGCTCGTCGTCACCCTGCCGGTCTTCCTCTACGTCAGCGCCCCCATCTTCCGGGCAGCGGCCGCTGCGCTCCGGAACCGTGCGCTGACGATGGACGTCATGTACGCGATGGGGATCGGCGTCGCCTACGGCGCAAGCCTCCTCGGGACGTTTCAGATCGTCCTCACCCCGGACTTCAACTTCTACGAGACCGCGGTGATGCTCGCGGCGTTCCTGACCCTCGGGCGCTACCTCGAAGCCCGGGCGAAGGGGCGGACGTCCGAGGCCATCAAGAAACTGATAGGACTCCGCCCGAAGACCGCGACGGTGATCCGGGACGGCCGGGAGGTCGAGGTTCCGGTCGAGACCGTCGTCGTCGGCGACGTCATCCTGGTCAGGCCGGGCGAGAAGGTGCCGGTGGATGGGACGGTCGTCGGCGGCGAGAGTTCGGTGGACGAGTCGATGATCACCGGCGAACCCATCCCGGTCGATAAAGCAGAGGGCGACGAGGCCGTCGGCGGCACCCTGAACGTGAACGGCGTGCTTCAGGTCAGGGCCGAGAAGATCGGGAAGGATATGGTGCTCGCGCAGATCATCAGGCTCGTCCGGGACGCCCAGGGATCGAAGCCCCCGGTGGAGCGGATCGCCGACATCGCGGTCTCCTACTTCATCCCGGTCGTCCTCGCGATCGCGGCCGGTGCCTTCCTGGTCTGGTACGTGGGGCTCAACTCCTCGCTCCTCTTTGCGCTCACGGTGCTGATCTCCGTTCTGGTCGTCGCCTGCCCCTGTGCGCTCGGGCTCGCCACCCCGACCGCCGTGACCGTCGGGATCGGCCGGGGCGCCGAACTCGGCCTGCTGATAAGAAACGGCGAGGCGCTCGAGGTCTCGGAGAAGCTGACCGCGGTCGTCTTCGACAAGACCGGGACGCTCACGCGGGGGAAACCCGACGTCACCGATATCGTCGCGTTCGGGATTCCGGAAGACCGGCTGCTGGCGGTCGCCGCGGCGGTCGAGAAGAACTCGCAGCACCCGCTCGCGGAGGCGGTCGTCCGGCGGGCGGAGAGTGCCGGGGTCAGCGTCCCGGCATCGGAGCGGTTCACGACCTTCGGCGGCCGGGGGGTCAGCGCCGTCGTGGAGGGGAAGGAGGTCCTTATCGGGAACCAGCCGTTCCTCATGGAGCGCGGCATCGCCGTCCCGCCGAAGGCCGGGATGCGGGTGGCCGCGTTTCAGGACGTGGGGAAGACCGCGGTCTTCGTCGCCATAGGCGGCGACCTCGCGGGCATCATCGCCATCGCCGATACCCTCAAGCCGACGACGCGGGTTGCCGTTGCGGAACTGAAACGGATGGGCCTCTCGGTGGTGATGATCACCGGCGACAACGAGCGGACGGCGAACGCCATCGCCCGCGAGGTCGGGATCACGGACGTCCATGCCGGGGTGCTGCCGCAGGAGAAGGCCGAGGAGGTCCGGGCCCTCCAGGTGCGGGGCGAGGTCGTGGCCTTCGTCGGCGACGGGATCAACGACGCCCCGGCGCTCGCCCAGGCGGACGTCGGGATCGCCATCGGGAGCGGAACCGACGTCGCCATCGAGAGCGGGGATATCGTCCTCATCCGCGACGATCTCGTCGACGCCGTCGCAGCCGTCGAACTCTCCCGGAAGGTGATGAGCCGGATCAAGCAGAACCTCTTCTGGGCGTTCGCCTACAACTCCGCCCTCATCCCCCTCGCGGCAGGCGTGCTCTACCCCTTCTTCGGCATCACCTTCCGGCCGGAGCTTGCGGCGCTCGCGATGGCCCTCTCGTCGGTGACGGTCGTATCGCTCTCCCTGCTGCTCAAGACTTATATACCTCCGGTGAAGAGAGGAATCCTGTCGGAGGTCGATACCTATGGCAGTTGATCCGGTATGCAAGATGGACGTCGACGAGGCGAGTGCGAAGTTCACGTCCGAGTATAAGGGGAAGACCTACTACTTCTGCGCCCCGGGCTGCAAGAAGCTCTTCGAGCGCGACCCCGAAGCGTACCTGAAGGGGTCGTAACATTTTTACCCCAAAAGGATCCCTGGATGGATCACAAAGCCCTTATACTCAAAGAATAATAGGATATTCTTGAATCCGGTCAAGGATTATTGTTATTTTTGATATAGCAGCATATGGTTTACGCCGCCGCGTGCCCACGGCATCTTTCAGAACCGGTAGACCGGCTGCCGCGTCCGTGCTCCCAGTCGTTCCTCTCCCGGATTAAGAGCGCTCGCGTCGTCGCAGACGCTCCGGAGGGTGGCGCTCGCGTTGTCGGCGAAGTGAACCGCCCACGCCTCGGGCGTCCGGGGCTGAACCTCGCCGTGGGGGCCGTGGTGCGACATCACGATATGGAGGATGTGGCTAAATCGCGCGAGATCGACCCCGGCGGAGTACTTCATCAGCGCCGCCGCCCCGATCGCCGTATGCCCGACGAGCGTGTAGTCGGGGAGCGCGACGAACGAGAACCCCCGACGGCAGAAGCAGGATGCTTTGCCGACGTCGTGGAGGAGTGCTCCGGCGAGGAGGACGTCGGTATCCATCTGGGCCCGACAGACGCTGCCCGCGAGGTTCGCCGCAATTTCCGCGGTCTCGAGGGTGTGCTCCGCAAGGCCTCCCATATAGTCGTGGTGCCGGCGTTTGGCCGCGGGCACCTCGAAGAACCCGGGCGTATCGTTCATCACCCTCGAGACAAGGGAGAAGACGCCGGGATCTTCGATCTGGGCGGCCATACGCCCGAGTCCCCGGCGGACCGCGTCGTTGTCGGTGGGGGCATGGACAAACCAGGACGGATCGAGGAGGTCTCCCCGGATCGGGTCAGCCAGGTTCGCGATCCCGTCGTTCACGTTTACCTCGCAGGTGCCGTTGAACTCCTTCGCGTATCCCTGGATCCGGTAGACCTCGCCGGGCCGGATAGCACGGCAGAACGTCTCGATCTGCTCCACGCTGAGCTCGGGCGTCCCCCAGACCTTGCAGGTTCCCCGTCCGGTCTTATCGGAGATGGCAAGCTGGATGTACTTGCCGCCCCGCTTCTCCCGGAGTTCTGCAGCGTCCACCACGAAGGGCGCATCGACCTGCACGCCCCCATTGATCTCCTCCACGAATAGTGTCTTCTCAAACACCCTGATCAGTGCTCCTGCAAGAATCTGTTCGCCCGGAGAGCCTTAAAACCCGGCGGTTCGCTCTGGTGGGGAGAACCGTTCGGTCTCACGCAGAAAAAGAGAAATCCTTTCGGTAGTCTGACACTCTCCTCACACCTATCGGTGTTCAAACGCCTGCCTGTAGGGCAGTCGCATTCCTGCGCCCCCGGATCCCCTCACCCGAACCGGAGGCGGATCATCCCGAGCAGCATCGCCTTCGCGTCCGAGGTCATCACCTTCGACTCGTCCCGGTTCTCCCAGGTGATCGGCACCTCCTCCACCCGGTAGCCGCTCCGGCGCAGCCGCCAGAGGAGTTCGACGTCGAACTCGAACCCGGTCGACCGGATTGAGGAGAGAACCTCTCTGAGTGCATCTTTCCGGAAGACTTTCGCGCCGCACTGGGTGTCGCGGTAACCGAGCCCGAAGAACGCCTTGACCATGAGGTTGAAGAGGCGGCTCTCGACCCGGCGCCGGAACCCCTGCCGCACGGGGAGAACCGAGCCCTCGACCCAGCGCGAGCCGATGGCGCCGTCGGCGGTTGCGAGACGGTCGAAGAGCCGCTCCATCTCGGATAGCGCGGTCGAGCCGTCCGCGTCCATGTAGCCGACGAAGGGTGTCTCCGCCGCCGCCATCCCGGCGACGACGCCTCCCCCTTTCCCGAGCCGGGCCGGAAACGCCAGGCACCGGATGGAGAGCGACGGGTGAGCCTCCGCGAACGTACCGACGATCTCTGCAGTGGCGTCGGTTCCGTCGCAGACGAAGACGAGTTTGCCTCGGAAACCCGAGACGTCCTCGAGGAGCGACCGGATCCGCCGCTCTTCGTTGTATGCGGGGATCACCAGGGTGCAGTCTGCCGGTCTCACGCCGCCGGCGCGTGTATCGTCTAGCATTCCAGTTTCGTGATGATGGTGTCGGCGAACTGTGCGGCGGCCTCGGGGCCGTTCGCGGTCACGACCTGCATATCGGCGACGACGGGGATCTCAAGGAGGTTTGCTCCCGCCTTCTTCATCTCCGCGACGGCCGCCGGGCTCCTGTATACCGTCGCATGACGCCCGGCGAGGATGCCCGCCCGTGCCAGCACGACCGGCGCGAGGCAGATGGCGGCGACGACCTTGCCCTGTTCGAAGAACGAGCGGACGAGATCCCGGAGCCGTTCGCTTCCCCAGAGATGCTCCTCGGAACCGCTGCCGCCCACGATCACGATCCCGACATAATCGTCGGGATCCGCGTCCTCAAACGTCATGGCCGCCTCCACGGTGCATCCCAGCATCCCCGTGCACGTGCCGGCGACAGTAGAGGCGAGATCGACGCCGATTCCCGCCTCTTCGAAGGTGTGTCTCGGGATCTCCAGTTCCTCGTCCCTGAACCGTTCAGGTGCAATCGCAAGCAAGAGTTTCATACGGGTCTTCTATCAAGGATTTGTTCATAAGCGTATTGATGGTTGTGGAGCGGGGTCGTGCCCCCGGAAAGAATGCCCGGGAACATCCGGGCCGTGTTTTGAAATAAGATTATTATAATAATTGCGCCATTGAAGTGCAGACCCCGCGCCGGCGTGAGACCCGAAGGCTCTGCCGGAGGTTCGGCCTTCGTTCGTATCGGGCCGTCCCCGGCACGGAGTAGAGGCCCGTTCCCGGGGTGGAGACAAGGAGAGGTAGACGATGCGACGCGGCACCTGTTTCTGGATCGTCCTGCTCTCGGCACTCGCGCTTGTCGTGGGTGCGGGGGCACAGACGGGAGATCCTGCGGTTATCTGGAACCGGACGTATGGAGGACCTGACACATACGACGCGGCCTACGCGGCCGTTCCCGACCCCGGCGGAACCGGGCTATTCCTTGCCGGGGAGACGGCGTCGTTCGGTGCGAAGACGGACGCCTGGGTGATCCGGCTCGCGCCGGACGGGGGCGAGGAGTGGAACAGAACATACGGCGGGGAGGAGGCCGACGCTGCGCATTCCATCATCAGAACCAATAGCAGCAACCTCCTCTTCGCCGGGAACCTCACCCTGGTCACGAACGGGACAGAGGCGGACACCGATGCCTGGCTCGTGGAGATAGACCCCTCCGGCGGCGAGGTCTGGAACCGGACGTACGGCGGCCCTGACGTCAACGCCACGGCCGCCGCGGTTATCGAGGCGGAGGACGGAGGCTACGTCTTCGTCGGCTCCATCACGCCGCGGGAAGGGAATGAATCATCGGCCTGGGCGGTCAGGGTAAACGAGGTGGGTGATGAGACCTGGAACCGGACGTTCGGCGGAGCCGGGGAGAATGCCGCGAACGCCGTCACCCGGATCCCCGGTGGGGACTTCGTCGTTGCCGGCAGCACCGGGTCCTCGGGAGCGGGCATGGCCGACGTCTGGGTGGTCCGGCTGGACGGGTCCGGTGGCGAGGTCTGGAACAGGACGTTCGGCAGCCCCGACGACGATGCCGGTCGGGCGGTGATCAACACCTCTGAGGGCAACCTGCTCGTCGCCGGCACGTTCACGGAGCGGCCGGACAACACGACGGTCGATACCGACGCCCTCCTCATCAAGCTCACGCCCGACGGGGATATCGTCTGGAACTGGATCTACGGCGACTTCGGCGTGAACGAGACGGCGGCGGCCGTCATCGAGACTCCGGACGGCGGCTACCTCTTCGCCGGGGAGACGGCTTACCCCGGGGTGGACGATACCGACGCCTGGCTGGTCGCGACCGACGCCGACGGGGCGGTGGCGTGGAGCCGGACGTTCGGCGGTATAAACTCCGACGATGCGGCCGCATCGCTCATCGAGTCCGCACCGGGTGAGTTCGTCTTCGCAGGGATGTTCAACGCCACGGTGAGCGGAGGGACGGCGAATATGGATGCCTGGGCGGTGAAACTGGGGCCGGAGCCCACGCCGACGCCGACACCGACCGCTACCCCGACTGCTACCCCGACGCCCGTGCCCACGGCGACACCTTCCAAGCCCTCGAAAGCACCGATAATCTCCCAGAAACCCCCGGTACCAACCGAAACGATGACTGCCGCCCCGTCACCGGCTATGACGGTTCCGACGGGAACCACCTCACTGTCTCCGACAGCGGCTCCTACGGCGCCCTCCTCGCCCGGACCCACCTGGACGACGACGCCCACGGCCGCGCCGACGGTGACGGGCGCACCGTCTCCGACCATGACGGCCGGGCCGTCTCCGACCATGACGCCGGTCGGCAACGACGACGATGACGATGACGACGATGACAATGACGACGGCAATAACCAGACCGGCGGCGCGGCAAACGAATCGCTCTCGGGGACGGTCTGGTTCGACCTGAACGGTGACGGCGCCCGCGATCCCGGCGAGCCGGGTATCCCCGAGATCAGCGTGCGGCTGATCGGCCAGCGAACCATGATGGACTATACCACCACCGGCCCGGACGGGTCATACCGGTTTGGGGCCATCCCCTCCATCGGTTACGCCGGTGTTGAGTTCATTCTCCCGGACGGGTATTCCTGCACTGTCCCGGGCCTGGACAACCACGCCGCACCTCTCGGCACGGACGTGATATTCGCCGAAGGCGGGGTCGACCGGCAGACCCTGAATGCGGGGCTCGTCGGAGATCTCCTGCCCGGAACCCCGGCAGCGTCCTACGGGTGGGTGCTCGGGACGGTCTGGAGCGACGATAGCCGGGACGGTATCAACGACGAGGCCTACGGCCTGACGGACGTCGAGGTCCGCCTCCTGGACGCGGGCGGGAACGTGGCGGGATCGACCCGAACCAGGTATCACGACAGTCACTTCTCCATGTATCTCTTCGGCCCGCTCCCGCCCGGGGAATACTCCGTCGCGTTCACTGCGCCGGAAGGTTACGTCTTCACGAGTCCCGGCCGGGACAGCTACGCCGACCCCTCGACCGGGGCGACCGGCCCGTTTACGGTCGGCGGGGGGGAAGCGGTCGTCAGGGGTGCGGGGCTGTTCCTCTCCCCCGCCCCGATCCCCTCGCCCGGTGAGCCGGAGATTAAGCCCTCAGTTGAGAACGGGACGGACGATGAGCAGGAGCAGCGGGACGATGTGGCTGATGGCGAGGACTCTGAGCCGGGCGGGCCGGCCGTGACCGACGGCCCGGAGGCTCCGGTGAACGAGACCGCCGACGACGGCGATGCCGCCGGCGAGCGGGAACCCGTGTGGAAGATCGGTGACGATTGGGACGAGGTTAGAGACAACGACGACCGGAAAGAGATTAAAGACGATGACCGGGAGAAAGCGGATGAGGTGGGAGAGAGCGACCGGCGTGACGACGGCAGGGACGAGGATGATTGATCGGGAGGAGTAAAGCGGCGTTCGGCAGAGGCGGTGCGCGCTCATTCTATGGTTTTCTGACCGGCACGGCTTCCTGCTCACCATCGGTTCGGGTCATGGAGGTCCGGGCATTCTCTGTTTTCATGGCGATAACAGCGCGGATTGGTCGGCCGAACCCGGGGACGCCCGACGCATCTCTTCCGGATTAATAAAAATATTAATATAATATAATGCCTATCAGAGACCGAACCCCGGGGCCGGTAACGGATCGGAAAAAATCCCGACCCTGCAGGCTACCAGAAAGCGGTGCCGGGAGGCATTGCGACTGCATCACCGGGGTTACACGCCCGGAGCGTCCGGGCAGACGAGGTGAACCGAGTGAGATACATCAGCGTTCTTGCAGCAGTCATCGTATCAGCGTTCGTATTCGGTTCGATCGCAGGCGCCGTCGTCACGGCGGAGCCCGGATCGGGTGCAGTGTATGAGAGAACCGTCGGCACGATCGGGGGCACGATCTTTTTAGATGCCGACGCGAACGGCGTCCAGAACCCCGGCGAGTGGGGGCTGAGCGGCGTCGTCGTCCACCTCCTCGACGCCGCGGGGGAGCGGGTTGCAACGGCGGAGACGTTCGCC
>JABNAD010000074.1_pt1 | contig 94533 bp, 85 predicted proteins | sample 7240381 | NCBI WGS metagenome assembly JABNAD01 (sample SAMN11332834, study PRJNA596920) | anaerobic digester metagenome | biome: digested sludge; isolation source: digested sewage sludge-derived enrichment culture grown on H2/CO2 | place: Germany: Goettingen | reverse complement strand
ATTTGACTGTCCACAAACATTGCATATTCTTTCTCTATGGTATCATTGGGCGCCGAATGGGTATGGGAAAAACAAAGCATTACCTTTTCTTCCCCTACACCTAACGTTTTACCAATTGCTCTTCGCAAATTGTTACAATGATCCTTAGAAAAACCGATATGGTCAATGGCAATCAGGCAACATGTCTCTTTGCCATATTTCCACAGGGAAACCTGCACCAAAAGCCTGCCCAAAACTCCTCTGGATTCCTCATCTTCACGACCAAAACCAATGGTCTGCATAGGTTTTTCTGGTGTAATATCCGCTTCCTCATATGCAAAAGAAACTGTATCATCTGTTTCATGTAATCTTTGATTTTTCATTGTACCTTACTCCTTTATTCTCATTAAGATTATAACCCTTTTCAGCTGGTAAATCGAAAATTCTTCTTAATAATAAAAGTGCAAAGTCATTTTAAATATCTACTCCATGCAAAAAATGTCTAAAGTAACTTTGCATGGAGAAAATACAATGGTCAGCCTCATTCTAATCCCTACCTTTCTTCATTATTCTTATTTTAACATAATTTCTGCAAAATAAAAGTCTTTTTACACTAATATCGTCCCTCTCTACTAAACAAAAATTATAATTTATATTAATTTGTGTCGTATATACTTGACATTAAGTAAGTTTTGTTTTAATATATGTCACAGAGGTGATGATATGGGAAGAAATATTTCAATTAAGGTTGCTCGAGCTCAGCTAGATATGACACAAAAACAGCTTGCGGAAAAAGTAGATATTTCAAGGCAGACAATGAATGCCATTGAACAGGGGGAATATAACCCTACCATAAAATTATGCCGAGCAATCTGTAAGGTTCTTGGCAAAACTTTAGATGAACTTTTTGGAGAGGATGATAACCATGAAACTACAAAATAATAACTTAGATGAAATGCAAGAAAAAAAACTTCTGCAAATAGAACATACAGGGTGCTGGCTGGCTTTTTGGGGACTTCTTGTCGCAATCTTAGTGCAAATACTTATATTCGATGAAGATGTTATTCGCTCTGTCGCCGGAGAATGGATTATTCTATTTTGTCTTTCCCTTTATATGTCCATCAGTAGTATGAAAAGCGGAATTTGGGATAGACGACTAAAGCCTACCTTAAAATACAATACAAATATAAGCCTTATTTCAGGCCTGGTTTGTGCCTTGATCTTTTCTATTTCCTCTTATATAAAATACCACGTTTTAATGGGTTCCATAGCAACAGGCATCTTTATGTTTATCTTCATATTTGCCGTCACCTTTTTCACTTTAAGTTTATCTGTAAAGATGTATCATAAAAGGATTCGTAAAATGGAAACCGACTGTGAAGATTAATTACGAGTTTGATGAACAGAAGAAGCGTATATAACTAAAGTTATCTCCACTTACGATTATCAGAAACAATCAAACACCATTTACAATCTTTTAGAGTTCCTAAGATAATCAATTTTAGATATAAAAAGCCCGTATACCTTGAAATTATTTTCAAGATATACGGGCTTCTTCTAACTATTAGACAGATATCAAGCTGGCTCATTTCTCAATTCAACGTAGAAAATCTGCATTGAACTATATTCATTATTTGCAAACCACTGCTGTACCTGAAACACTAACCATCAGCATCCCATTATCAGCTCCTAAAACCTCATAATCAACATCCACGCCCACAATGGCATTGGCTCCCATGGCGTTGGCTCTTTTCATCATCTCTGCAATGGCTTGCTCCCTTGCATTGATTAATTCGTCCTCATAAGTACCGGATCTGCCGCCAAAAAAATTGCTCAAACCCGCAACCATATCCTTCACGAAGTTTACGCCCGCAACCACCTCACCAAAAACAATGCCCTGGTAAGATAAAATTTCTTTTCCTTCAATACTATTTGTCGTTGTAATAATCATTCTATTATCCCTCTCTTTTCTCTTTTTTAGTAAATCACCCTGCGCATTTGTGCCCCAAAGGGCATTAACGCAAGTACTGCAAATTTAAAATGCTGAATGCCAAAGGGAATCCCAATTATGGTTACACAGCAAGCAATACCTAATGCTACAGAACCCATTGCTAACTCAAGGCCACACAACAAAATCCAAATTACATTTAGGATGATTGATCCTGAGTTTAAATTGCCATAGTGTATCTCAGTCCCAAAGGGCCAAATTACCATCTCTGCAAATTTAAAGCACTGCAATCCAATGGGTATTCCTATGATTGTGATACAACAAATAATTCCCGCTAGGAACCAACCAATTGCCGTAAGAAGTCCACCAAATATCAGCCAAAGAATATTTCCCAATATGCTCATTATTCTTTTTCCTTTCTATAAAACACTCTATAATAATCAACGGCCTTTTGATAATCCAGTGATGTAAGAACCTCTTTCCCTGTCTCAGTAAGGGCATATATGCCCTTTTCAACTCTTTCAAACCATTGATAGGCGTTGCTCCTAAGATTAGAAGCATACTTATCGTCCTTCCCCAGTTCTCGTAGGGCTTTTACTGAAATTTGTCCAAAAGCTTCTATCATACAACATAGTTCAATGGCTCTTTCCCGATAAGCAGTCATAATTTTTTTCCGTGTCATACCACCCACATTCTCGGCCACATGGCGATTTTCGAATTCTGCCATGAGCCTCTCCTGCTTCTTACGGTTTTTACGAATTAAGCTGTCAGCCGGTTCCAAAATAACATCAACTGTTTGCATTGGGCTGTCTAGCGCAACGGTAATCAGCCCAAGCTCCAACTGCTTTAAAAGCCTCAGCATATCTTTCCATGCTCGTTCTCTTTGCCCCTTCTGGGGTCTAGGAATGGCTACAAAAACTTCATCCGTTAGACTTTGACGTTCCAGAGCCTGATAAACTAGCTTTAAATTAAAGCTTTTTTTCAACTCTATAATAACGGTTTGCCCTCCCTTTACTGCGGCAATATCACAATGCTTTACTTCCGCCTGCACCTGAAAACCTTGGTTTTCCAAAAAAATGCGAATGGGCTCATATAAATCCGTTTCCTTTATACTCATTCCTATCTTCCTTTAGCCATAAACGCTTCAATATCCTCAACGGTTCTTATTAAATCTTTCGTCATAACCTCACAGCCCTCTGCTGTTACCAAAACATCATCCTCAATGCGAATACCGATTTCCCATTCTTCAATGTATAACCCCGGCTCCACAGTCAGCACCATGCCTGCCTGTAAATTCCTGTCCATATATCGCCCAATGTCGTGGGTTTCCGCTCCTAAATAATGGCTAACGCCATGGTAATAGTATTTTGCAACATCTCCCATGGTTTCAACCAATCCAATTTTTTTAAGCTCCACAAGATAATGCTCTTTTAAAACCTCATTTAACCGTGCAAAAGGCACTCCAGGGCGAATGGTTTCTATTACTTTTTGATGCCCTGCCAAAACAATGTTGTAAACCTCTTTTTGTCTTTCGGTAAATTTTCCATTCACAGGAAAGGTACGGGTTATGTCTCCGTTATACCAATCCACCTGCGCACCTGCATCCACCAAAATCAAATCACCATCTTTAGTTTTTTCATTGTTTGCAACATAATGGAGGATGGTCCCTCTTTTCCCTGCCGCCGCAATGGTTTGAAAAGCTTTTTGCCGCACACCCCTTTGGGTCAGCACAAAATCATAATGTGCCTCAATTTCATACTCCATCATTCCAGCACGGGCGTGTTCCATCATAGCAAGAAAACCTTCTTGGGTAATCTCCATTGCCTTACGCATGCGCTCCAATTCCCAATCTTCCTTGATGAGGCGTAAATCACTGAAAATAGGATAAAGATCATCCATACCAACAGCAGGATATTGCTCCCTCATTTCCTTTGCGAAAAAAATCGCAGCACTGGGTAGGGCATTCCAATCCCTATTTTCTAAATCCAAATAAACAGTTTTGATGTTATGCTTAAAAATAAACTCTGCAAAATCCTTCCGAAAGCTGTCTATAAAGTCTATATTTTCTATTTCAGATTTCTGTCTGGCTTCCTCAACCGTCATATTTGCTCCTACCCATTTTGCCAAAATCCCGTTGTCTCTGGGGATATATAAGGTAGTCGTTACACCTGCAGAAGTTTTTGCAAGAAAGAAAACACAGTTTTCCCGTTCTATTCCTGTAACATAATAAAAATTCCTGTCAGGGGAAAAGGGATACTGCTCGTCACCTCGCTTGTAGGGCGCCTGCCCTGCAAATACAATTGCAACACTGTTCTCTGTTAACCGTTCTATTAATTTGTCTCTATTCTTTTGAAAGCTTCCCATTTGAAACACCAAGCCTTTCTCCTATATTTTATCACAATTTATAATTTTAGCTTCTAAGAAAATCAGCGAAAAAACGAAAGATTACATTAATTTTTATCTCCCCAAAACCCATTGCTCTTATTGATTTTCCCCACCACTGGAAAAAAGCAAAAGAACTCCCTCAACCAGGTATTAAGAAGGGCGATAGCAGTTTTAAAAGAATAATCACATAATTCTGTATGTCCAACGTGCTTTAAGAGAAGCTTCAATTTCACGGTCAGTCAAGGTATGAAACTGAGGGTGTGTTGCTCTAAATCATTACACCCTACCGTTTTTTTAAATCATGTTATGTTTTTATTCTGCTCACTTATGGTATATATTTTCACTGCTTTTTAAATTCTCATTGATTCCCATATTTTTCTTGGAAGCTCACACAGAACAGAAATTATTGTGCAAAATAAAAACCCCATGCCTGCAAAAAAAACATAATCTTCTCTCTATCTCCTATTAGTTTTCCCTGAACCCCTCCGTCTTTACCGCCGCCCTTACAGTCAAAGGAATTTTTCAATTCCTCAACAATTTTTTTTGCATCCATTTTACGGCTCACCAGCACAAATGCAAATCCATCTTCCGAGGGCGTCATAACAATGGCACGACCCTGGTTTTTCTCCACTGCTAAATCAGCCAGAGATGTCATGTCTTTTCCGCTCAGGCCATCCTCAACCATTAATATATCCTCTGCATCCGTGGGCAACTTATCAATGCGGTGCAAAAATACCTGCCATTTCCATTTTTTCAATTCTTGTATCAATCCATCCTTTTCCGATAGAAGCTTTTGTACCCCAAAACCGATTTTCTCTTCCTGAACGGAAAGTGCTCTGCCCACCTCTTTGGCAGCCTGTTGAATTTTCTGGTAATAAGCCAATCCTCTTTGCCCGCAAAGCAGTTCTAATCGTGTACCACCCTTATAATTCTGAGCCCCTACGATTTTAATGATCCCTATTTCTCCTGCTAACCTCACATGGGTTCCGCAGCATGCACAACAGTCAAACTCTCCCGCTTTGACAATACGAACCTCACCTGTCAGCTCAATCTTACTGCGGTAATCTAAGCCCTCCAGTTCCTCTTTTTCAGGATACGTAATCTCAATGGGTGTATTTTCCCAGATAGCCCGATTTGCCCTCTCCTCCAGCCAATCCAAGTCCTCCGCGGGGATTTGAGCATTAAAATCAATGGTGATTCCCTCTCGTCCCATATGAAAACCCACATTATCACAATGATATTTATTGCAGATAATTCCTGATAATATATGTTCTCCGGAATGGTTCTGCATCAAATCGAAACGGTGTGCCCAGTCAATTTTTCCTTCCACTTCAACCCCAACAGTTAATGGTGCTTCCCCATAATGAATAATTTCTCCATTCTTTTCATGTACATCAAATACGGTAACACCGCCTAAAGTTCCTTTATCTGAAGGTTGTCCTCCGCCTTCGGGATAAAATAACGTCTGATCTAATACAATATGATAGCCCTCTTTGCTTTTTTCACAAGAAAGCACAATCCCCTTAAATTCCGTGTTATATGCATTTTGATAATATAATTTTTCAGTCATTTTTTTGCCTCCTGTCATACTTTACCACAGTATATCACGCTTTTATCCTCAAGAAAAGGCTGGTCATTCTCATGGACTCTCTTCATAAAGACGTTCATCAACCTAACCCTTATACAAAAAAAGCAGGTCTGTTCATAAAACAGCGCCTGCTTTTGGTCATCCAACTTTATTTTTTTATAATAAAACCAATGGCAACTGTACCCGGACCAGAATATGTGCCTACAACCGGTCCAATGAAACCGGAAAGAGCGTCAGATATATTATAGTCCTCTGCAAAACAATCCTTTAAAACAGCTAGGTTTTCTTCCGCAGCGCCATGACAGAACATAATGGGATACTTCTCGTCAACACCATGCTTCATCGCAAGATCCTTCATTAGAGTAATCATTCTTTTCTTGCCCTTTGCTTTTGCAGAATTTAATACCAGCCCATTCTCTACCGTTAAAATAGGGTGCAAATTCAGCATCGTGCCCACAACTGCAGCCGCACCTGATAGTCGTCCGCCTTTTCTAATATATTTCAAAGTTTCAATTGCCGCATAAATTCTAGCTCTACCGGACAATTCACTAATTTCTTCAAATAATTCCTCTGGCATTGCCCCCTCTTTTGCCCGCTTCGCCGCTATTTCAACTAAAAGCCCTAAAGAACTGCATACCTGATTGGTGTCAATAATCCATATTTTATCACTACCAATAGCTGCCTTGGCAATATTGGCTGATTGCACAGTGCCACTCAACTTACTGCCAATTAATATGCAAACAACGTCGTTGCCATTATCTAAAGCAGTCTGAAAGGCTTCTTCAAAGGAATGTGGGGTGGGCTGGGCTGTTGTGGGAATTTCAGGATTCGTACGTAGATGATGATAAAATTCCTCTGCCGTGAGGTTCTCACCATCAATGAAGGTTTCTTCTCCAAAGTGCACTGTTAAAGGCACACATATAACTCCAATTTCCTCTAATCTCTTATGAGGTAAATCACAAGTACTATCCGTAATAATCTGTACCATATTTCTCCTCCTTTATAAAACGTTATAAAACGTAAATAGCATAAATGAATATGTTTTCTTCATATTAATTATAATAGTTTTTAAAACCGCGTCAACTGTTTTTTAATAATGAATCAGGGGATATTTGGGAATAAGTAGTTGCCTTGCCAATATAAATCCTTCTTCTGGAAAACAAAGAAGAAAAAGAAACCCTAGAACGTTTTCATTCTAGGGCCAAGCAAAACAGCAGTTTTTTTATTCAATTATTTCTTCTATCATTTCTGCTTTCTTTTCTTCTTCAGCAATTTCTTCATTCCTTCTTTTTAGTAAGTAAACACCACAAAGCAGCATAGCTACTGCTACAATAATTCGACCTGTATTGCGATTCATTCGCCATGCCAAATCCCATAAAAACCCGTTGAAAAAAGGATCTAACAGGTTCATAAAGATTTGAGCCAACATGCATAAGCTCCATAGAATGAAGGCTATTGCAATAATTTTTTTATTTCTTTTCAAAAACAAATCCGCATTTGCCATGTCAGAATCTTGAAAAAAGAAATAACGGTCCTTTTCCTCTAAAAACTCGTCTTCCGGCATACTCCGCAGATTGTGGGTATGAAAAAAACTAAAAAACCAAACAACCGGTGCAACTGCCCAAAGAAACTCTACTCCCGTCCAACCACCAATGGCTCCCACTCCAAAAAACAGAATCATTAAACTGATTCCCTGTTTGTAAAGACCCATATACATTTCACCTGCTCCCGGCACTAGAGAACAGCAAAAAGTAAAGAAAGGACTTTTCTTGTTTTTCATTATAAATACCTCCAAATAATTATTTATGATTTCTTTTATTTAATCATAGTATAACGCCTTCTTCTTTGTATTTTTTTTACACTTTATTAAGATTCTATAAATCTTCATAAAAAAGCTCTTATTTTTAAGTAAGTGCCGCTAAATACTATAGCCAAAACCTAAAATTTTGCTCATAATCGATTGAAACCCGCATATCAATGCGGGTTTCAACAAAACTTATATTATATTCTTATATGGATCAGACTCCCACTTACACAATTTTAAATAGAAAAAGTGCAGTTCTTATGATCTATCCACGCTTTCATATCTAACTTATAAGGGGGTACTTTCTGGCTCATTCTCCAGAAATTTTTCAATTACTGCCCAGAGCTCATCGACTCCCGTTTTTTTCTCCCCCGAAAAAGGTATTAATACATCCTCAGGGCCTAGATTCAATGCCTTACGAATTACCGATAACTGCTTTGGAATCTGGCTGCGATTCAACTTATCCGATTTGGTCGCCGCAATAATGATGTCATAACCGTAATGCTTCAACCATTCATACATCATTACATCATTTTTGCCTGGTTCATGGCGCAGATCCAGTAAAAGAATAATGGCCCCAAGTTCTTCACGTTTGCCTAAATATTCCTCAATCATTTTGCCCCATTTTTCAATTTCCGTTTTAGGAGCTTTGGCATAACCATACCCGGGTAAATCCACAATATACATTTGCCCGTTCACATCATAAAAATTGATTGTTCTTGTCTTGCCCGGATTAGAACTGGTTCTCGCCAACGCTCTACGGCCTAGCATGGCATTAATCAGGGTAGACTTCCCCACATTTGATTTGCCGGCAAAGGCAATTTCTAACCTGCCATCCACAGGATAGTGAGAAAAATTTGTTCCGATTGCCGCCAAAGAAGTTTCTTTTACTTCCATATCTCCGCTCCCTTCACCAACGCAACCTTTAATACATCTTCCATGGTTTTTGCCAAAATGAACTCAATGCCATCTTTAATTTCGTCATTGATTTCTGTCAAGTCCTTTTCGTTTTCCCAAGGAAGAATCACCGTCTTTATGCCTACCTTCTTTGCAGCAAGCACCTTTTCTTGTAGCCCCCCAATGGGCAGTACTCTGCCTCGAATGGTAACCTCTCCCGTCATAGCAACATCATGATGCACTTCCTCTTTGGTTAAAGCAGAAAGAATGGCTGTAGCCATGGTAATACCCGCAGAAGGACCATCCTTTGGCGTTGCCCCTTCGGGGATATGTATATGAATGTCATTCTTTTTATAAAAATCAGGTGCCAGTCCAAATGTTTTGGCTTGTGCGCGGATATAGCTGATAGCGGCCTCCGCCGATTCCATCATTACCTTTCCAACATTTCCAGTAAGCTTAAATTTCCCTTCCCCTTCCATGGCATTCACCTCAATGGAAAGAGTGGTTCCTCCCGCCGCTGTCCATGCTAAACCACGAACAATACCAACCTGCGGCTTTGTGTATATTTTATCTTTTCCGTATTTTCTTTTTCCAAGGATACTTTCCAAGGTTTTGGCAGAAACAGTTACACTTTTCACTTCGCCTGATAAAATCTTCTTTACTGTTTTTCTGCAAATTTCACCGATTACTCTCTCCAGCTGTCTAACCCCAGCCTCCCTGGTGTAGCCATCGATGATATTTTCTAAGGCATCATCCTTAAATTTGATCTGTCCTGGGGTTAATCCGTTCCGCTTGCACTGCTTTTCAATGAAGTGCTCCTTTGCAATATGCAATTTCTCCTGAGAGGTATAGCTCCCCAGAGATATGACTTCCATTCTATCCAAAAGTGGTCGGGGAATGCTATCCAAACTATTAGCAGTACACATAAAAAGAACTTTTGAAAGATCATAAGGCAATTCAATGAAGTGATCACGGAAAGTGCTATTTTGTTCACCATCCAACACCTCTAGCAATGCCGCCGCTGGATCTCCGTTATGAGAAACACCCAGCTTATCAATTTCATCCAAAAGCATCAGTGGATTAATTGTGCCAGCTTGCTTCATGGCGTTGATAATTCGACCGGGCATTGCCCCTATATAGGTCTTTCTGTGCCCTCTAATTTCCGCCTCATCCTTTATACCGCCAAGAGACATTCTGATGTACTTACGATCTGATGCTCTGGCAACAGAACGAGCAATGGAAGTTTTTCCGATCCCCGGAGGTCCAACTAAGCAAAGAATTGTAGGCCTTTCCTCAGGAACATTTTTTCTCACTGCCAAATACTCCAAAATTCGTTCCTTTACTTTTTCCAACCCATAATGGTCTTCATTTAAAATTCGCTCAGCCTCAGCCAAATCAAAACTCTCTTGGGTTGTTTCTATCCAAGGCAGGCTCAATAGCGTTTCGATATAATTTCTGGAAACATTAGATTCGGGAGATGTAACAGGAATTCGCAGCATTCTAGTAATTTCTTTTTCAATTGCTGTTCTTACAATCTCAGGTGGATTTTTTTCCTCCAGTTGCTTGCGGTATTTATCAGCATCGGCGCCGACTCCGTCCTTATCTCCTAATTCTTCTTGGATTACCTTCATTTCTTCCCGAAGATAATATTCTCTCTGGTTTTGCTCAATACGTGATTTTGTTTTACTCTCTATTTCTTTCTTAATTGTTAAAATATCTTTTTCATTCTGCATAATCTCCAATACTGTTTCCAACCGTTCCATGGGATTAAGCATTTCAAGAATTTTTTGCTTACGCTCATAGGAAATTTCAAGCCCTGCCGCAATCAAATCTGCCAGCTTGCCTGGCTTGGAAGCAGCTTCTACACTGCTCAGAAGGTCTGTGGCGGTACTATTGGGCACATACTTCGTATATTCCTCATAATTTTGAATTGCCACACGCATATATGCCTTTAAATAGTCATCAGGCTCATCTGGCAAATCCTGTTCCAATGGTGTAATTTCTGCATAATCAGAAGAAGTTTTTGTCCAAATACTTTCTAGGCGTCCCCTTTCCTTCCCCTCTACAATAACATGCGTCATATTACCGGGAAGCTTAAGCACCTGTTTTATTATGCATACGGTACCAATTGTATATAAATCCTCTTGTTCCGGATTGGGTGTTTGAGGGTTAATTTGTGTAGCTAAAAACACTTGACCACCATTCTTTTCTGCCTCAGCAACGGAATCTAAAGACCGGGTTCTGCTGACAGGAAAGCTAATTGCCATATGGGGGAAAACTGTCAATCCACGTAACGCAATAATCGGTATTTTAATTGTCTCTTTTTTCTCCATTCTTTCACCTCTGTTTTCTAACCTTATCTAGGGTATATTGCATTTAAAGATAAGCGGAAGTCCAAATAAAAATATAAGTCCTTCATTTCTTTTAATCTTAAAAATGAAAAACTTTCTAATCCAAATTTATGAACGTATACGAAAACATTTTTGTTCTCTTTATATTCCAAATGTCCCCAAATACATATCGTTCCCAACGGAAACTTTCAAATATAAAAATATTCTTTTTTATGACCGTTATTCCAAACAAAAACCATCTTGATAAACGGATACAAATGCACGGCAATATTCCTTCTTTTCATTCACCACTTAAAGGAATATATATGATTAGACATAACTTCTTTTCTTCCAATTTATCTATAGGTACCCACTCCTATTTAGAAATAGGTACCCATTGAAATCCAATTGCAACAGACCGCTTAAATTCGAGTTTCTCCGCTAAAACTTTACATATTATACCCTAAATTATCGCTTCGGTCAAATAACCAAGTGACTTTTCCCCAAACTTACCATGAATTCCCCTCTTGCGCAGTCAAAATTCCGCTTTCATCCACATACCCGTTGTTTTCCCCTTTTCGGAATATCTTTTCTAAAAGCTCATCCACATTTTCTAAAGGCTCCACGGAGATGCTTAACTTTGAAAAAGCATCTCTCCAATTTTCCTTTGGAATAAAGGCTCTTTGTACGCCTGCCTCCTCCGCTGCAGCAAGTTTATCTGAAACACCACCAACGGGCAAAACTTGTCCTCTCAGCCCAATCTCACCTGTCAGCGCGATCTCCCCATCTACCGGAGCGCCAGTAAAAGCAGAATACACGGCTAAGAACATAGCAACACCCGCCGAGGGACCATCAACGGGAGTTCCTCCCGGAAAATTAATGTGTACCTGATACTCATCTTTTTTAAATCCGTATTTTTCCAGAACAGTGAGTACATTTTCTGAAGAACTGCGGGCATTGCTTTTTCGCCGGCTGGAACGCTGTCTTCCTTTTATTTCTTCCTCCTCCACAATACCCGTTACTGTCAGCAATCCCTTTTCTGCTTTTAGAACAGTTGCTTCAATGGCTAGGAGTGCACCACCCCCGCCGCCTTGAACAGCCATCCCGTTGACCACCCCAATTTGAGGCTTCATGCTCACTTTTCTTCGCAAAATCGGTTGATACCTCCCCGTTTCCGCCACCCATTCCATATCTGCAAAGGTAATTTTTCGATTTCCCTCCATAGCAGCTAGCGATGTTAATGATTGAACAATATTTACCGTATCTCGGCCACCTCTAGCATAGCATGCGATCTTTTTACTAAGACCTTCTTCATAGGCAAAGCCACCCCTGTTCAGGCTATTTCTTGCAATTTGTTCCACTGCTTTTTCATCCAAACCTTCAAAAAATATCTCCGTGCAACGAGATCTAAGAGCAGGAGGAATATCAGCAGGGTTCCTGGTGGTTGCCCCAATCAAGCGAAAATCTGCAGGGATTCCTTTTTGAAACATTTCGTGAATATAGGGGGGTATGTTTTTGTTCTCTCTGCTATAATAGCTGCTTTGAAAACGAGCAATCCTATCCTCTAAAACCTTTAAAAGCTTATTCATTTGTACAGGATGGAGCTCCCCTATTTCATCAATAAATAGCACACCGCCATTGGCTTCACAAATGGCACCTGGACGGGGCTGTGGTACACCCATCTGACCAAAAACACCAGCCCCTTGATAGATGGGATCATGCACAGATCCCATTAAAGGGTCTGCAATATTTCTTTCGTCAAACTGGAGGGTAGTCGCATCTATTTCCACAAACTTTGCTCTTTCCGAGAATGGACTGTCCTCTTTTTCCTTCGCTTCCTCTAAAATTAAACGAGCAGCAGCAGTTTTCCCCACACCCGGTGGTCCATAAATTAAAATGTGTTGGGGGTTGGGTCCGCATAGAGCAGCTCTCAGAGCCTTAATTGCCTTTTCCTGACCGATAATTTCAGCCAAATCCTTTGGACGTGTCTGCTCCGCTAATGGGACTGTCAGCTTTTGCTGCCGCATGCCATCCAATTCTTCCAGCTGCCTGGAATTTTCTGCCGGTGAAAATTCTCCTTTTAACTGCTTTTTCCGAACTCTTGTAAAGAAATAATAAGCACCCATTCCGAAAAACAGTATTTGCACTATGGTCAAAACGTTCCATCCGTTCACAAAATCCTCTCCCTTTTCGATTTTCCTGATATTAGTATTCCGAAAAAAGAGAAGTCTATGCCATAGGAAGTAAAAACACCATACTTTGTATATTCTTTACGAAAAAAATGCTATAATTTATGTAATCCATATACAAATCTTCTCTATAAAATCATCTTAACCTCCAAATCATCCTCCGTCTCACAGTAATCATTCTGGGCTCTTCCATTTTATTTTTCCTGATACCTATACTACCGTAACCCCTATTCATTTATCTGTAATTTGAGCAAAATATCAACCGTGGCACCCCATCTAATATAGAACTAAGTACATTTCATTTTCACCTCGCCGGCCTAACATAAATCATCATTCTTTGCGTTCCTGCTCCAGCAAAGGGCGGTTGCTTTTAAGATATATTCGTGAACACCTTATGAAAGCACAGCCCTAGATAATGAACTAAAAAGGGGAAATCGTGCCATCTGTATTGCTGTTTTTTAAAAGCGAATGGCACAATAAAAAAGCGCACCACCAAATATTGAATATTTGGGGTGCACTTTCTAAATATCCTTAGAAACCAAGGATAAAAGGTTCTATTATTGATAGGGCTTATGCCCAGTATCCATTGAAGGTTGTGCCTCATTAGGCACAATTGTTACGCTTTTCCCTAATGAGAAAAGCATATCAAAACCATTCAAATGAATCTTACTCCATAATTTCTACTACGGAACCAGCGCCTACTGTTCTACCACCTTCACGGATAGCGAAACGAAGACCCTGAGCCATAGCTACGGGAGTGATCAATTCAATCTCCATCTCTACGTTGTCGCCAGGCATACACATTTCTACACCAGCAGGCAAAGAGATAACGCCTGTAACGTCAGTTGTTCTGAAGTAGAACTGAGGTCTGTAGTTGTTGAAGAAAGGAGTATGACGGCCACCTTCTTCTTTACTCAAAACGTAAACCTGAGCTTTGAACTTTGTGTGAGGTGTAATGGAACCGGGTTTAGCCAATACCTGACCTCTTTCGATATCTGTTCTCTGAACACCACGAAGAAGAACACCGATGTTATCGCCAGCTTCAGCCTGATCCAAAAGTTTACGGAACATTTCAACGCCAGTTACAACAACTTTTCTTGTTTCATCAGCCAAACCAACGATTTCAACTTCTTCCTGAACCTTAACAACACCGCTTTCAACTCTACCAGTTGCAACAGTACCACGGCCAGTGATGGAGAATACGTCTTCGACAGGCATCAAGAAAGGCTTGTCTACGTCACGCTTAGGGTTAGGGATATAGCCTTCGATTTCGTTGAACAAATCAACGATCTTGTCGCCCCAAGGGCCAGCAGGATCCTGAAGAGCCTGTAAAGCAGAACCTCTGATGATAGGAATATCATCACCGGGGAATTCATACTCGGAAAGAAGGTCTCTGATTTCCATTTCAACCAAGTCAAGAAGTTCTTCGTCATCTACCATGTCGCATTTGTTCATAAATACAACAATGTAGGGAACGCCAACCTGACGGGAAAGCAAAATGTGCTCTCTTGTCTGAGCCATAGGACCATCTGTTGCAGCAACAACAAGGATTGCGCCGTCCATCTGAGCAGCACCTGTGATCATGTTCTTTACATAGTCAGCATGTCCAGGGCAGTCAACGTGAGCGTAATGTCTAACAGGTGTTTCATATTCAACGTGAGATGTGGAAATTGTGATACCACGTTCTCTTTCTTCAGGAGCCTTATCGATATTATCAAAAGAAACTTCTTGTCCCAGTTTGTATCTTTCGAACAGTGTCTTTGTAATCGCTGCTGTAAGAGTTGTTTTGCCGTGGTCAACGTGACCGATTGTACCAATATTTACATGAGGTTTGGTTCTTTCAAATTTTTGCTTTGCCATTTTAAATTATCCTCCTTTAGGTTTGTGGAAATCCATTGAGTTTGGTGCATTTACTGGAATGCACCTATCGACTACAATTATATTAGACTTCCCTTGTTTTTGCAATACCAAAATAGCCATGCAATGGATATTTTGGCATTTTTTCTAACCAAAACAATTCGTTAAAAAAGATGGTTTTTAATTACTTTTTGCCTTCCAAAACCTTTTCCTGAACGGATTTAGGGCAAGGTTCATAATGGTCTACTTCCATTACATAGTTACCACGACCCTGTGTTTTGGAGCGAAGGTCTGTGGAGTAACCGAACATTTCAGCCAAAGGCACGAAGGAATGAATGATCTGTGCGTTAGATCTAGCTTCCATACCATCAATACGACCACGACGAGAGTTAATATCGCCGATAACGTCGCCCATATAATCCTCGGGTACAGTTACTGTAACCTTCATGATAGGCTCCAGGAGAACTGCGTCACCTTTTCTCATAGCTTCCTTGAAAGCCATGGAACCTGCTACCTGATAAGCTGTTTCAGAGGAGTCAACGTCATGGTAAGAACCATCGTAAACTTCTGCCTTAACACCCAAAACTGGGTAGCCGCCTAAGATACCGCTCAGCATTGCCTGCTGAATACCTTTATCAATTGCGGGGATATATTCCTTAGGAATAGAACCACCAACTGTTGCATTTACAAATTCATAATTGTGTTCTGCATCTGTACCAATAGGATAGAAACGAACCTTACAGTGACCATACTGACCACGACCGCCGGACTGACGTACGAATTTACCTTCAACATCAACAGCCTTACGGAAGGTTTCCTTGTAGGATACCTGAGGAGCACCAACGTTTGCTTCAACCTTGAATTCTCTCAAGAGACGGTCAACGATGATTTCCAAGTGCAACTCGCCCATACCTGCAATGATTGTCTGTCCTGTATCAGGGTTTGTGTATGTCTTAAATGTGGGATCTTCTTCAGCCAATTTCGCCAATGCAATACCCATTTTATCTCTACCTGCTTTTGTTTTAGGTTCAATCGCAACTTCGATAACGGGTTCAGGGAATACCATGGATTCCAAAATAACTTCGTTATCCTCATGACAAATTGTATCACCTGTTGTTGTTAACTTGAAGCCAACAGCTGCCGCAATATCGCCAGAATAAACCTTGTCGATTTCTTCTCTATGGTTAGCATGCATCTGCAGGATACGGCCAACACGTTCTTTTTTACCCTTTGTAGAATTGTAAACATATGTGCCGGAATCCAAGGTACCGGAGTACACACGGAAGAATGCCAGCTTACCTACGAAGGGGTCATTCATAATTTTAAATGCCAAAGCAGAGAAGGGTTCTTCATCGGAAGAATGTCTTTCAATTTCTTCACCTGTGTCAGGGTCAATACCCTTGATTGAAGCAATGTCAGTGGGTGCTGGCATATAATCAATAACGCCATCCAGAAGCTTCTGAACACCTTTATTTCTGTATGCAGAACCACACATAACAGGCACCAATTCGCAAGCGATACAAGCCTTACGCAGTGCAACCTTAAGTTCTTCTTCGGAGATTTCTTCCTCAGCAAAGAACTTTTCCATCAACTCTTCGTCTGTTTCGCAGATAGTTTCAACCATAATTGCTCTGTGCTCTTCTGCTAATTCTGCATAATCAGCAGGAATTTCCTCTTCATCTACTTCTGTACCTGTTGCATTTTCATAGAAGTAGGCTTTCATCTTCATCAGATCAATGATGCCTTTGAAATCGTTTTCTGCACCAATAGGCAGAGTAACAGCTACTGGATGGCAACCCAGTCTGTCTACGATAGACTTCATAGACCCCAGGAAATCAGCACCCATGATATCCATTTTGTTAACGAAAATCATACGAGGTACCATGTAGTTATCAGCCTGTCTCCAAACTGTTTCTGTCTGAGGTTCAACGCCGCCCTTTGCATCCAAAACACAAACAGCACCATCTAATACACGCAGGGAACGTTCTACTTCTACTGTAAAGTCAACGTGTCCAGGTGTATCAATAATGTTGATTCTGTTTTCATTCCAATGACAAGTTGTTGCAGCGGAGGTAATTGTAATACCTCTTTCCTGTTCCTGCTCCATCCAGTCCATGGTTGCAGTACCTTCGTGGGTATCGCCGATTTTGTAGTTACGGCCGGTATAGAACAGAATACGCTCTGTAAGAGTGGTCTTACCAGCGTCAATATGTGCCATGATACCAATATTTCTGGTTCTAGCAAGCGGGTATTCTCTGTTTGCCACGCTTTACTCCTCCTTTGTTATCTTTCACTAAACCAAAACCAAACGAAAGGGTTTAGGCACATCTTATAAAAAATGCGCCCAAAGAATAGTATTTCCAAAACCTTTCGTATCCATTCCAATTTATTACCACTTGAAATGGGAGAATGCTTTGTTTGCATCTGCCATTTTGTGTGTTTCGTCTTTCTTCTTGCATGCGCCACCTGCATTGCTTAATGCATCGATGAGCTCGTTGGCCAAACGGTCAACCATAGTCTTTTCGCCACGTTTTCTGGAATAAATGGTCAACCAACGAAGACCCAGAGTCTGACGTCTTTCAGGTCTAACTTCCATAGGAACCTGGTAAGTTGCACCACCAACACGGCGTGCTTTAACTTCCAATACAGGCATGATATTGCCCAAAGCTTCTTCAAAAGCCTCTAAAGCTTCTTTACCTGTCTTTTCTGCTACTTTGTCGAATGCACCATAAACGATCTTTTCAGCAACACCTTTTTTACCATCCAACATAATGCTGTTGATAAGCTTTGTTACAAGCTTGCTATTGTAAATAGGGTCTGCTAAAACCTCTCTTTTCGCAACATGTCCTTTTCTTGGCACGATTCTTCCCTCCTTAATGAATAATAATATTCTCGGTACTTCACAGGCATACTACCCGTGTTTTCATGCCTTAACATTCAATGTATATCTCGTCTAAGCAATCGCAGATTGTATTGATCTGTATAAGGCATTTCTCATTTTATTGTAATTACTTCTTTGGTTTCGCTGCTTTAGGGCGTTTTGCGCCGTATTTGGATCTAGCCTGCATTCTCTTTGCAACGCCAGCTGTATCCAATGTACCTCTGACGATGTGATAACGCACACCGGGAAGATCCTTTACTCTACCGCCTCTGATCAAAACAACGCTATGCTCCTGAAGGTTGTGACCTTCACCAGGGATATAAGCTGTTACTTCAATACCATTGGAAAGACGAACTCTGGCGATCTTTCTGAGCGCGGAGTTAGGCTTCTTTGGTGTGGAAGTCTTAACTGCTGTACATACACCACGTTTCTGAGGAGAAGAAACATCTGTTGCTTTCTTCTGCAGAGAGTTCAAGCCTTTCTGCAAAGCGGGTGCTGTTGATTTTTTCTCAATAGTCTGTCTGCCTTTTCTTACTAACTGATTAAACGTAGGCATTAATTGCACCTCCTTATAAAAAATAAATACGATCTGCTCTTGCAATAAATTTGCCTTTTTAGTGTACAAATACAGGCATGCTTAGAAAAGCCCATAGTTGTAGACACTAGGAAATTCTATCATCCGAATTCTGAAAAGTCAAGGTTTTTCTGAAAAGCTAACCAATTTTCCCATTCTTTAAACATCATTTTCTATTTTTGCAGAAAAATGACTTATAAAATAACATAAATTATTATTTTGTAGTCTTAAAAGTCGTATGATTCGTCCAAACCTTTTTGGCTATGAGGGCAATTTTTCATAGCAATCTTGCCGTGTTATAGTAGATAAAGACTGTCCCCATATGGAACAGTCTTTACAGATTTTTAAGGAACCCTGCTTATATAATTTTTAGCTCTATCAAACACATATCTTCAGATTTAGTTATCAAAACACTTGGATAATATTTTTCAATTATTATAAGAAAATATATTATATGTTAAAATTCCGCATTTTTAAAACAATCTGATTTATTCGGCTCTCCATATTATTCTCATCAAACTTCCCTAACAAAAGCTGGGATTCAATTTTACCGTCTTTCATAAACAAAACTCTTTCTGCCCTTGATGCCACCTTTGCATCATGCGTCACTAGCATAATAGCCGTACCTTTTTTGTTGATGTCTAAAAATAATTCCATAATTTCTTCTGAAGACTTGGAGTTAAGTGCTCCGGTAGGCTCATCCCCAAACAAAATCTTTGGTTCATTCATTAATGCACGACAAATACCCGCCCGCTGTAACTGGCCACCGGATATCTGGGTGATTCCCCTATTCTCCAGATTAGAAAGCCCAGTGTCATTCAGCAACTCCATTGCTTTCTTTATTATGTTTTTAGCATTTTTTTTGTTGTTCTGCACACTGGGAAGAATGATGTTATCAAGAACATTCAAATTCTTAAGCATGGTGGGTTGCTGGAATACAAAGCCCATTTTTGTTCTGCGTATGTCAGAAAGGGCATTCTCGTTTAACTGAGATAACGCCTGACCATCAAATTCAATTGCGCCACTGTCAATGGTGTCAGTGCCACTCAAAGCAAAAAGCAGTGTGGATTTTCCGCAGCCTGATGGCCCCATCACCCCAACAAATTCTCCCGCTGTTATTTCTATATCCACATTATTTAAAGCAATTGCCTTTTCCTGCCCCTTACCATATGTCTTAACGATGCTTTTTCCGCTGATTATTTTCTTCATAAACCTACTCCTTAATGTAATCCGGTATTTTAAATGAGGAAATACTCGAAATGCCAAGCCGTGTTGCAAAGCCTACGCAAACCGCCATAAGAACCGGCGAAAATAGATATGCAAACAAGGGATTAATCACAAAACGGAATGTGGATGCACCAAAGGATGCAATCAATCCGGCTCCTAAAAGCTCTCCCAAAGTGTTTGCTAAAATTGTGCCAATCAAAATGCCAACAATGAGTACAGCATAAGCTCTAGCTAAATATTGGACACGAATCTCAGATGTTTTGAAACCTAGGGATTTTAAAACAGCGATAGAATAGCGTTCCTTTGTCAACAGCATTTTCATAAAGAGAATGGTCACAAGCATAGTGAGCATAACGGAGACAGCCATAGCCGCGTAAGAAATCTTTTGGACTGCATCTATAATTCCCCCAAATGACTGCTTGACATATTGATCAATATCCGCTACCTTTGCATAGGAAAAAAGGTCCTTGTAGTCAGCCACTTTTTGGGAAACAGCCACTCCTATTTGGAGTCTTACCGGAATAATGCTCCAAAGAATCCTTCCATCCTCTGTATGAAAGACAGCCTTTGCAGTCTTACCACCATTTGTAATATCTGAATATATACCGCATATGGTAAGTACCTTTCCACGTCCGTCAACAATCAGCGTAAAAGTATCATTCAGGCTCAATTTCAAATCATCGGCGACAAAGCCAGAAACAGCAATCTCAGCTTCACTCTGTGGTGCCCTACCGGACGAATAGTTGATTGGGAAAATAGAGTGGTCCCCCAGCTCTACCTTAAGCTTTCCAATAGTGCCATCTGTCTTGGGCATATCAAACATGTAACTTGTCAGTACTGTATATTCTTCAATATCTGAATCCTGTGCCATATAACTTGCTATCTCATCAGTTTTTGCGGCGATATTGTCCTTTTGCTGAATATCCATTCGCATATCGCATTCCCCTATGCCCATGTAAGTCATAAAGTTGCGTTGAGAAATGGTGTTATAGATATTTTGTGGCACAATCATCAAAAAAGAAGAAATAATTAACACCAGAAGCATAGTTATATAGAGCTTTTTACGTATCAAAACATCCTGGAGACCAAGAAAAATATTAGGGGAATGTATCCCAATACCAGATAATCGAAACCCTCTTGCCACTTTCGATTTTTCCTGTGGTGCGCCAAAACGGATGGCCTCCGCTGCCGAAATTCGCTTGAAACGACGCAAAATGCCATTCACATACAGTATCACGATAAAAAAGATAATCAATGCACTTATCAATCCAAACACCACACCCAATTCAGAGCCACCAGCGTCCCCCATATATAAGCGGATATTTGCTAAGAAAGGCTCTTTTACAAACAAGGAAAGTAAAAAACCCCCAGTACATGCAATTCCCCCCAAAACACTATATTTGGCCAAATAGAGCTGCCTAATATTTCGTGATCTCAGTCCAATTGCCTTCAGTACGCCGATTTCTCGGTAATCCTCCTCTATTTTGGCTAGCAGTGTAAAGCGGATACATAAGAAAACAACGATAATCACAAGAACGCTGATGAGAATTAGCACTGCAATCATAATGCCATCGTCAATGGCATTTGCCATTTTGAACAAAGAATAGGTAATTGCCGGGGGGCCGTTGGCTGGAAGCCCCTTTGAAAGATATGCCCCTTCCAATGAGGAAGCGTAAGAAGGATCGGTCAAACGAAACTCTATGAGGTGTTCCAACTTGCCAAAATTCCTCATCAGCTCAAAATCAGCCTCATTTACAACAAAACGCTTAGAGGAAATCATGGACGCATTCATCTGAGAATCCCGCACAAACCCGGCTACTGTAAAATGCACGCCATGAATCACAACGCTGTCACCAATGTTTGCCTGACCATTTTTCAGATAATAAATAGGTACAAATATTTCGCCTTCACTTGGTTTAATAATCGTTCCATCAAGATTTAGCAAAAAATCGAAATGTTTGCTTTGCACAGAAAGCCCATTATCCTGTATAGAACCAGCGAGAGAATTTTCACCAATCATAATTTCAGCGCCCTCTATATTCAGAAAAGATGTGACTTGGAAATCTTCAATATATTCATGCTCATCGACAAAATTTAAAAGTTGCTTTATGTTTATCTCACCGGAATGCATCTGCAAAAAGTGAGGTGTCTTGGCATTTTCCATCATACTGTTAATAGAAGAAAACAGGCTTACAGAAAGTATTCCCCCAAGGGAAGTGAGCATTGCCGCCAGCAGGATAAATGCAGTAATGGTAAATGTAATCAGCTTGCTTTTCTTAATATCATTTAGAATCAATTTTCGATACATACTTCACCTCTATTCAACAATTTTATTTGGTATATTAAATGGCTGTTTCATGAGAATCATCTGCATATCAGCACTATGCACATCAAGCTATTAATTGCATATAACTCAAGTCTGATAATTGATAATTGCAACGCCAAGGCCTCCTACCATGCCAAAACTAAAAATTGATTTGGATATTACTCCTCAGAACCATTTTCAAAATGAAATAACGTGATAACACTGTCAAAACAACCAGGGGCAGCCCCAAAAAGTCTCTCCAGATTAAAGATAAAGGCTTTAATCCTTCTTAACAACGCTTCACCTGTCAGCTTATCGGAATAGTCATCAAAAACAGTGTTAACATGAGCCACTACCATTTCTAAGCATTCATAGGGATATGGTGTATGAAATATACCCTCTTTTATCCCATCTTCAATAATTCCCATTAGAATAGGTGGAATCCCTTCCAGCATGGTCTGATGTGTTTTCTGATGCATTAAAGCATTCTGCGGTCTATGCATTTGCTGGGTAAGAACACCTGGCGTTCCATCTTTATCACCATTCATTGCCAGTAACGTTTGAATTAATCGTTTCATAACCGGAATATTTCTATCCTCAGCAATCTGTTTGGCTTCTTCTAAAAGTCTTTCACAATGTCGCTCTATGAGCGCATCCAAAACATCTTCTTTTGATTTAAAATGATAATATACCGTTCCTCTTGCGATTCCCGCTTTTTCTATAATTGCACTAATTGTTGTGCCGTCAAAACCATTCATGTTAAACAGTTCCTGAGCGGCATCTAGTATCTCATTTTTACGCACATCGGCGTCTTTAATGATCCGCATATCCATGACCTCCTAAATTAGACTGAACGTCAGTTTAATTCTATGGGTTACATTAACTTTTGTCAATACATTTTTTATTAGTAATCCACTGTTATGCAAATTTATTTATGTTCCTGTGGCTAATAACAAAACAATGAAATAAAAAGGTGAGGATACTCCTTTGCTCCTTTTCGGACAACGCCAAACACTTTTCCATGTATAGCATGAAATCATGCAATGATATGCACAACAGAATTAGATTTACACTTAGTTAGCCCAGCCTTCTGATATAGTACACCACTATAGGAATATATAGAGTGACCAACAAAAACATGATGAACACCCTTACATTTACACCTGCACAGACTATGTAGCCCACCACCATAACGGTGGATTTCAAAGGGTATTGAACTTATACAATGCAATGAAAAAAGAAGCACCCCACTCTCCTGCAAGTGAGGCACCTCTACAAATCTACGATTTAAATCTCCTGCTTGAAAACAGAAACATTGAAACTCATACAGATTAACCAAAATAGACTTTCAAGGCTCTTCCAATAAACACCGAAGCACCTTCTCCATATTTTTTATCGTTTACATTTATAAAAATAGGATTGGTAAGGTAGTTTTCAGCCATCAAAGGCCAATAATGCTCCCCTAAACTCAGTCCATTGTTGCTTTCATTACACCAGTCAATCAGTTTACCAACCTTTTTCTGAACCTCTTCACTAGAGACATCTTCACTTAAATCCTCCGTTAGTTTTCTGGTAAGGTAATCTGTTTTTTTAATCAATTCCTCTACGTCAATTGCCTCTAAATCCATCTGTAGGTATTTCTCCAAATTCTTTTTAGAAACATCGGCAAACTTCTCAAGGCTTCCATATTGTTTCACTGCAATTTGGGAAAGTTGGGATTCATTTGATCTTAGCTCATTCACCATTTCGTCAAATTTTTCTGTATCTCCAAATTTTTTCACAATTTCATAGGTATAGTTCTTTTTAAATTCATCCAACGCATTAAAATAATCAACCATATCAAATTTCTCAAAACTCATAATATGTTCTCCTTTTTCCAGTTTTTCCAATAGGATTAGTAATCCGTTCAACCGATCACGCTTCATCTGAATAAATGCTCTTTGTTTTTTTAAAGCTTCCCTTTTGTCAAATTTGGGGTTATCCATGATTTCTTTTATTTCTTTCAAAGTAAAATCAAGTTCTTTAAAAAACAAAATCTGTTGTAAAATTTCCAATGAAGCATCATCATATAATCTGTATCCAGCATCAGTAACCTCCGTTGGTTTAAATAAACCAATTTCATCATAGAATTGGAGGGTTCTGACACTAACCCCCGTCAACGAAGACACCTGTTTTACAGTTCTCATAATTATCCTCCTTTCTGTGATTCAAGATAAGAGCTGATGATTTATTTCATCTATCTTTGCCTTTAGCATAATCTATCACGAAGGGTGAGAGTCAATGCTTTTTTGAAATATTATTAAATAAATGCTACAGTTGTTGTTCTGCATTGGGCTGTACTCCTTGTGTTTCTCTCATGGGATAATGTAATATCTTTTTATTTGCTCACAAATAAGAGGATGTGTTTTTAGTTGCAAAAAACACATCCTCTCTCACCCTATTATATTTTATTTATTCTGACTTAGATTTTTGATGCAGCATCATACTGTTCTCTTAAAATCAATTCCGCTTAGCCTTTCCATTAAGGATGTTCATATACATCGGTAATGACCCAATTGCCATCTTTAAATTCAGATGTCACCCAAACTGGAATTCCCAAACTTCCTGTTCCCCATTCATCCATAAATGCAAAATAGGAATAAATATAAACAGATCTTGCACCTTTCGGTCCATACAGCGTAAACACAGGGGTACGCAAAGAAAACTCCTTCGCATCTGGGCTGTCCGACCATCTGATAGAATGCATGTTTTTATAGCCTAGCCTTCTAAAATTTTCATCGGAGATTATTTCAGGGCTGGGGTTGCTCTCAAGGGGAACGGCATTTGCCGACACAATCAAACTTTCCATTCTTGAGCCGATGTACACAGCACCCAAGAAATAAAGAAGAAAGCAAAAGCAAATACAATATAAAAATTTCTTTATGATTGTTGTCCTTTTTTTCATGCTTCTCTCCCTCTCGTAGTCTATTGTTTGCCTTTACTGCCAAAGAACGCCTTCATCCAAGGTACATTCTTTAAAATATGTACGCCCATATAAGTAATCAACTGTATTCCCGCCAAGGCCATCATCCAGATTAAGTAATTTTTTTTGCCGTGTCAAACATTTCACTTCCAATATCTAATTTTAAGAATGTCTTACGGCAATAAAACCTATTATCAGAATCAGAACAGAGAAACCTATCCTCACCCACTTGTATTCCCTCATCATTTTTCATATATTTCTTTTCTTTTTTCTGCCGACATTTGGTGGACTTCTTTTTTAATGTCAAGTTCCTCCATCTTTTTATAGACAAAAACAGAATCCCTTTGCCATTAAAAAGCTGATTACACAGTTATAACATTCAAAAGACCCATTTCCAGTTCCTTGCTAATAGCCATGGTGCCTATTTTTATAAAAATACCATCTATACCTATTCTTATATAATAAAACAACTGGTGAGCTATCCTGTTGGTCAAAGTCATGCTCAAGTAAATTTTCTTTCGTCCTATTGACTCTGCTCTTCCTGCTCCTCGCTTAGATTCTTATGTCCTATCACATTCTGAATGAAATTGACGAACAAATAACCTATGAGCACAAGGGGTAGTGGTGGAAATGCAAATGGTATTCGATAAAAAATAAATAATGCAATTATGTTTATAACCAATAAAAAAAATGAAATTTTCTTATTTAGGTTGCCCATCCAGTTTGCCAATACACAAATTAATCCACCAAAAATGACATAAGCCAAAATGGTATAGACCAATAACGGCCAAATCGCAAAATGGCGGTGTACATAATTCTTTATTATATGTAATATTGAAGAATTTGCATAAGCAATTGCTTCAAGCAAACTTAGTGTAATTATATTTTTTAGCTTCAAAATATCCCCTCTATTCTTCCTTACTAGTACTCTTTGTTATCTTTTCCGAAATAACCACTTTCCTTAACTCCCGATCCCAATTCATATTAAAATGAGAAAAATAGTCAACTGCATTCCGCAATGGTATATAAATCCGATTTTCAATCATCTTTGTCGGAATATTAGTAGGTTTATAATTATGAATAACTTCATTATTTCCCATAGATAATTTTTTTGTATTGCCATAGGTAGGCGAAAATATATTGTCCCAATCTTCCAAAGATATATATAAACTTCCCTGGGAGTCAATAAATGCATTTTCAAAAATATATAGCTTTCCGTTTAATACAGAACCTAACTCCGTAAGATTCATCGTATTTAATGACAAAAAAGAATCATATTTATGCTTTTTTTCAAATAGTGTCTCGACAGAACTTAAAAGTTGATTCAATTCTACATCAGGAATCCAAGTTTCTCCTTTTAACGTTTCATTGACAATTACATTAATTTTTCCTGAACTTTCAATGAAAAAAATGGATGCTGGCTTTTCATCTGCACCATTTGTATAGAAACTAACACGATACTTAAAACCTGCTACAGGCTGCAACTTTTTATCTTCATCATTTTGCTGTGTAACCTCATTACTTTTTATTATATCTTCCAACTTGACAATGAGTGCATCTTTTTCCTCTTCATCAATAATGTAGGCAATCTCGCCTGTACCCACAATACTTAAAAAATTTTTATTATCCAATAATTGAGATGCAAGTATATTATCTTTTACATCCCCCTGAACATTTAAATCACTTGCATACACTGTTGTAGTCAGAAACAATACACAGAAAATATATAATAATTTTCTCATAGCCGACCTTCTTTCTAGCTCTTTTTTCACATCTAACATTAGGATCAACATGCTCCAATCCAAGCTTGAGGAAATCTAAACAGATTCTATCGGTTTTTAATCGTTCTCGGGTCTAGCCATTATCACCAAACAACCATTAGGGATGCCTTACAACTCAGTCTACCCGCCCTTTTTTGCGACGTCAACCTCATTCCATCGACAAAATAATACATTTATTCCCAGAAATTACGATGATATTCTCACTTGCATTAAAAAAGAAGCCTCTCACAAAAAGTGAGAGACTTCTATATGAATCTTTCTTAAGACACCATACCTTCCAGTACAGTGCTATTAAAAGCTCATTAAATCATATCTTCTTCATCCATATAAATTTCATCATCCTGAAAATCGCTTCCGCTACCTTCAGGTTCGATTTCTATATTGCGATATCTAGGCATACCTGTTCCTGCTGGAATCAGCTTACCAATAATAACGTTCTCCTTCAGACCAATCAATGGATCAATCTTACCCTTGATTGCAGCTTCCGTCAGAACTCTTGTTGTTTCCTGGAAGGATGCCGCAGACAAGAAGGAGTCTGTTGCCAAGGAAGCTTTTGTGATACCCAAAAGAACGCGGGCACCGTTAGCAGGCGTCTTGCCTTCTGCTTCCAATGCAGCATTGGTATTCTCAAATACAAGCCAGTCAACCAAGCTACCAGGTAAGAATTCGGTATCACCGTTTTCTTCGATTTTCACACGCTTCAGCATCTGACGAACAATAACCTCAATATGCTTATCGTTGATTTCTACACCCTGCAAGCGGTAAACACGCTGTACTTCTTGAATCATATAATCCTGAACGCCACGCAGACCTTTGATTTTCAAGATATCATGAGGGTTAACACTACCTTCTGTGATTTCATCACCGGCTTCAACCATGTCACCATCATAAACCTTAATTCTGGAGCCATAAGGAATGAGATAATCCTTAACTTCTCCTGTTTCACGGCTTTCAATGGTAACTTCTCTCTTCTTCTTTGTATCCTTCAAGGTAATACGTCCGCCGAATTCTGCAATAATTGCAAGGCCCTTAGGTTTTCTTGCCTCAAATAATTCCTCGACACGAGGGAGACCCTGGGTGATGTCATCGCCGGCAATACCACCGGTATGGAAAGTACGCATGGTCAACTGTGTACCAGGCTCACCAATGGACTGTGCCGCAATAATACCAACGGATTCACCGATACGCACATATCTGCCGCTGGCCATATTGGCACCATAGCATTTCGCACAAATACCGATATTAGAACGGCAAGTTAACACCGTACGGATTAATACCTTCTTAATGCCTGCCTTTTCCACCTGCTCTGCTTGGTCAAAAGTAATCATGGTATCCTGAGGAACAATCAAATCACCTGTTTCAGGATGGATAATATCCAGCACAGACCATCTGCCACGGATTCTTTCCTGTAAACCTTCAATCATTTCGTTGCCATCCATGAATGCGGATACCCATAAACCGGGAGCCTCTCTGTCATTATCTTCACAGCAATCCCACTCACGAATAATAATATCCTGAGAAACGTCTACCAAACGACGAGTCAAGTAACCGGAATCGGCTGTTCTAAGCGCTGTATCTGTCAAGCCCTTTCTCGCACCATGGGCGGAGATAAAGTACTCCAATACAGATAAGCCTTCACGGAAGTTAGACTTGATAGGCAATTCAATGATACCACCGGAGGGGTTCGCCATCAAACCACGCATACCAGCCAACTGTTTAATCTGACTGTTGGAACCACGGGCACCGGAGTTTGCCATCATATAGATGTTGTTATACTTACCCAGACCAGCCAACAACGCCACTGTAATTTTTTCATTGGCAATGTTCCATGCCTCAATAACCTTATTGTGACGTTCTTCATCGGTCATCAAACCACGTCTGAACTTTCTGGTAATTAACTCAACCTTTTCTTCTGCTTCAGCCAAGAACGCAGGTTTTTCCTTAGGAATTTCCATATCTGATACAGATACTGTTAAAGCTGCTCTTGTAGAGAACTTGTAACCCAAGGATTTAATCTTATCCAAAACTGCTGCGGTTTCTGTGGAACCACAACGATTGATACATCTGTTGATGATTTTACCAATTTGCTTTTTATCAACCAAGAAGTCAATTTCATAACGGAACTTATCTGCTTCGTTGGTTCTATCCACATAACCCAAATTCTGAGGAATTGCTTCGTTGAAAATAATTCTACCAACCGTAGTACGAACCATACGAGATTCTTTGACGCCACCAAAAGTTAAGACTTTCTTTACACGAATGGCTTCATGCAACGTAATTTGATGATTATCATAAGCAAGAATTGCTTCTTTTTCATCCTTGAAGGCTTTCATAATCAAATCGCCTTTTGCCTTGATTACATTGCCTACATCATCCAATAAATCCTCTTCATAACGGCCATTCAAATCTTCTCTTTCCAGTGTCAGATAATACATACCCAAAATCATATCCTGAGAAGGCACTGTAACAGGTGCACCGTCAGAAGGCTTTAAGAGGTTATTTGGAGAAAGCAGTAAGAAACGGCATTCTGCCTGAGCCTCTACAGAAAGAGGAACGTGAACAGCCATCTGGTCACCATCGAAATCGGCATTATAAGCAGTACAAACCAAAGGATGCAGCTTAATGGCACGGCCTTCTACCAAAACAGGCTCAAAGGCCTGAATACCTAATCTATGCAGTGTTGGGGCACGGTTCAACATAACAGGATGCTCTTTGATAACATCCTCCAATATATCCCAAACTTCGGTTTGCAATCTTTCTACCATTCTTTTTGCGGATTTGATGTTGTGTGCCAAACCATCCTCCACCAGCTTTTTCATAACGAAAGGCTTGAACAATTCAATGGCCATTTCCTTTGGCAAGCCGCACTGGAAAATCTTCAATTCAGGGCCAACAACGATAACAGAACGTCCTGAGTAGTCAACACGCTTACCCAAGAGATTCTGACGGAAACGACCTTGCTTACCCTTCAGCATATCGGAAAGAGATTTCAATGCACGGTTACCGGGGCCTGTTACAGGTCTGCCACGTCTACCATTATCAATCAGCGCATCAACCGCTTCTTGAAGCATTCTCTTTTCGTTTCTTACGATAATATCAGGTGCGCCCAAATCCAAAAGTCTCTTCAAACGGTTATTTCTGTTAATAACACGTCTGTACAGATCATTTAAATCACTTGTGGCAAAACGTCCACCATCCAGCTGAACCATAGGACGGATATCAGGAGGAATTACAGGAATAACATCCAGAATCATCCATTCAGGTCTGTTTCCAGAAATTCTGAAGCTTTCAATTACCTCCAGCTTTTTGATAATACGAACTCTCTTCTGTCCTGCTGTGGTTTCCAAGTCCCTTTTCAGCTCAACAGATTCCTTTTCCAAATCAATATCCATTAACAGCTGCTTCACTGCTTCTGCGCCCATAGCGGCAACAAAGGTATTGCCAAATTTGTCATATGCCTCTCTGTACTCTCTTTCGCTCAAAAGCTGCTTATACTGCAGCTCTGTATTGCCGGCATCCAGTACAACATAGGAAGCAAAGTATAAAATCTTCTCCAACGCTCTGGGGCTCATGGCGAGAATTAAACCCATTCTGGAAGGAATTCCTTTGAAGTACCAGATATGAGAAACAGGGGCAGCCAATTCAATATGACCCATTCTTTCACGTCTTACCTTCGCTTTGGTAACTTCAACTCCACAGCGATCGCAAATAACGCCTTTGTAACGAATTCTTTTATATTTACCACAGTGGCATTCCCAGTCCTTTGTGGGTCCGAAAATTCTTTCACAAAAAAGACCATCCTTTTCAGGCTTTAATGTTCTGTAGTTAATTGTTTCGGGTTTTTTAACCTCGCCTCTTGACCACTCACGGATTTTTTCAGGAGACGCCAAACCAATCTTAATGGAATCAAATACGATTCCCTGTTCTTTATTCTGTGCATTCATGGCTGTGTTCTCCTTTCTTACTCCTCATCCAAAAATTCGTCTTCCAGCAGGTCTTCTTCGAACTCATCCTCAACCAAATCGGTGGTTTCTGCTTCTGCTTCAACACCTTCTTCTCCGTCAAAGAGGAAATCAACCAATTCCTCTTCCGCAGTCAAAGGTCTAGGACGACGATAGTCCTGTTCTTCTGCATCAAACCCATCAATATTTACATTCAGTTCATCCACATCCTCAATAGACTCTTTGATTTCAACTTCGGTCTGGTCTTCACGCAATACACGAATATCCAATGCCAAAGACTGTAATTCCTTCAGCAAAACCTTGAAGGATTCAGGTACGCCGGGTTCTGGAATATTTTCACCCTTAACAATAGATTCGTAAGTCTTAACACGACCAACAATATCGTCAGATTTTACAGTCAAGATTTCCTGAAGGGTATAAGCTGCACCATATGCTTCCAGTGCCCAAACTTCCATCTCACCGAAACGCTGACCACCGAACTGTGCTTTACCGCCCAAAGGCTGCTGTGTAACTAAGGAGTAAGGGCCTGTGGAACGAGCATGAATCTTATCATCAACCAAATGGTGGAGTTTCAAGTAGTGCATGAAACCAACTGTTACACGGTTATCAAAAAATTCGCCTGTACGACCGTCACGCAAGGAAACTTTACCATCTCTTGAAAGAGCAACGCCCTTCCATTCTTCTCTGTGGTCTCTGTTTGCATACAACTCGTCAAGAACATCTCCCTGCAATAATGGCTTCCATTTCTCGGAGAATTCTTCCCAGCTTGTATTTACATAATCATTGGCCATTTCCAACGTATCCATAATATCAATCTCGTTTGCACCATCAAATACAGGTGTACTTATTTTCCAGCCTAAGGCCTTTGCAGCTAAGGAAAGGTGCGTTTCCAAAACCTGACCGATATTCATACGGGAAGGAATACCCAAAGGATTCAGTACGATATCCAAAGGTCTGCCGTTTGGTAAGAAAGGCATATCTTCCACAGGAAGCACACGGGAAACAACACCCTTGTTACCATGACGACCCGCCATCTTATCACCAACAGAGATTTTTCTCTTCTGGGCAATATAAACACGAACCAACTGGTTAACACCGGGGCCTACATCATCGCCGTTTTCTCTTGTAAAGATTTTAACATCAACAATGATACCTGTTTCACCATGGGGCACACGCAGGGAGGTATCTCTAACCTCTCTTGCTTTTTCGCCGAAAATAGCACGAAGGAGTCTTTCTTCTGCTGTCAGCTCTGTTTCACCCTTGGGTGTAACCTTACCAACCAAAATATCGTTGGGGCGAACCTCAGCACCAATACGAACGATACCTCTTTCATCCAAATCTTTCAGAGCATCATCGCCAACGTTGGGAATATCTCTTGTGATTTCTTCAGGTCCCAGCTTGGTATCTCTAGCGTCAGCTTCAAATTCACTGATATGAACAGAAGTATAAACGTCCTCCTGAACCAATCTTTCGCTGAGCAAAACAGCATCCTCGTAATTGTAACCTTCCCAAGTCATAAACCCGATGAGAGGGTTTTTACCCAACGCCAACTCACCCTGACATGTGGATGCACCATCGGCAATAATCATGCCGGGTTCTACCCTGTCACCCACATTAATAATGGGTTTCTGGTTTAAGCAAGTGCTCTGGTTACTTCTTTGATATTTAACCATTTTATATCTATCTCTCTGAGATGCATCGTTGCGTACAACGATTTCATCTGCGGAGATTCTTTCAACTACACCACCATTTTTGGCAATGACGCAGATACCGGAGTCTTTTGCGGTTTTATATTCCATACCAGTACCAACAATAGGTGAAGCTGTTACCATCAGAGGTACAGCCTGACGCTGCATGTTGGATCCCATCAGCGCACGGTTCGCATCGTCATTTTCCAAGAAAGGAATCAAAGCTGTGGCAACAGAAACCATCTGCTTGGGGGAAACGTCCATCAAGTGAATTTGGTTCTGGTCAACCTCGATAATTTCCTCTTTGTGACGACCGGTTACTTTTTTATGCACAAAATGGCCCACTTCATCCAAAGGCTCATTTGCCTGTGCAACGTTATAGTTTTCTTCCTCATCAGCAGTTACATAGATAAATTCCTCTGTAACACGAGGTTCATCTCCACTGTTGTCCACCTTTCTATAAGGTGCTTCAATAAAACCATATTCATTGATTCTTGCAAAAGTAGCAAGGGTATTAATCAAACCAATGTTAGGGCCTTCTGGCGTCTCAATGGGGCACATTCTACCATAATGAGAATGGTGAACGTCTCGAACCTCAAAGCCCGCTCTTTCTCTTGACAAACCACCGGGTCCTAAGGCGGATAAACGACGCTTATGTGTTAATTCGGAAAGAGGGTTATTCTGATCCATAAACTGCGATAACTGAGAGCTGCCGAAGAACTCTTTAATGGCAGCTGTTACAGGACGAACGTTTACCAGTGCCTGAGGTGTAACCACAGCCAAATCCTGGGTTGTCATTCTTTCCCTTACCACTCTCTCCATTCTGGAAAGGCCGATACGGAATTGGTTTTGCAGTAATTCGCCAACGGAGCGAATACGTCTGTTACCCAAGTGGTCAATGTCATCCACATTTCCATATGCATAATCCAAATGTAAAACATAGTTAATAGACGCAAAAATATCCTCCAATGTAATATGCTTTGGAATCAATTCATGAATGTTTTCTTTAATAGCAGCCGCAACTTCCTCTGGGCTCTGGTATTCTTCCAGAATGCGCATCAATAATGGATAGTATACCATTTCTCTAATGCCCAAGTCTTCTGCTTTTAAACCAAACTCTTCAATGTAGCCATCAATTTCAACAGCCTGGTTGCTCAAAACCTTCAGCGTTCTGTCCTCAACTTCAAGGTATACACTACGAACGCCTGTATTCTGAATTTCTTCACACATCTCCATTGTCAAAATGGTACCTGCCTCAGCAACCACTTCACCCGTCATAGGGTCAACAACATTTTGTGCAAGCTTTGCACCACGAATACGGTTTTTCAAAGCCAATTTTTTATTGAATTTGTAGCGACCAACCTTCGCCAAATCATAGCGTTTGGGATCAAAAAACATACCATCCAACAAGGATTTGGAGCTTTCTACGGTAGGAGGCTCACCGGGACGAAGTTTTTTATAGATTTCAATTAAACCTTCTTCATGGCTTTTGGAAATATCTTTTTCCAAAGTAGCCAACATCTTAGGCTCTTCACCGAACATTTCAAGAATTTCAGCATCTGTACCAAGACCCATTGCACGAATTAAAACACTAACGGGAACCTTTCTGGTACGATCCACACGAACATAAAAAACATCATTGGAATCTGTTTCATATTCCAGCCACGCACCTCTATTGGGAATTACAGTGGCAGAGATCAGCTTTTTGCCGACCTTATCATAATCAGAAGCATAGTAAATGCCGGGAGAACGAACAAGCTGGCTAACAATAACACGTTCCGCACCATTAATAATAAAGGTGCCGGTTTCTGTCATCAAAGGGAAATCCCCCATAAAAATTTCCTGTTCCTTTAATTCATCCATTTCTCTATTGTAAAGTCTGGCCTTCACCTTAAGGGCTGCCGCAAAGGTTGCATCCCGCTCTTTACATTCTTCAATGGAGAATTTAGGTTCGGAATCCAGTGAAAAATCAATGAATTCCAATACAAGATTGCCGCTAAAGTCTGTAATTGGAGAAACATCCTCAAATACTTCCTTCAGCCCCTCACTTAAAAACCACTGGTAGCTGTTTTTCTGCACTTCAATCAAATTGGGCATTTCCAAAACCTCATTGATTCTGGAATAGCTCAATCTGGTTGTGTCGCCCAAACGGAGTGCATGAATTCTGTTTTTTTCCATCTTGTCACCTCTCGAAATAATGATTGCATCGACATAAACACCGCTTCCATATAAGCAAGCGAAAAAGGGTTATCCCCCTGTCTGGACACAAAAAATTTAGAACTGCTTAAACAAAGCTAGACCTTTGCCTGCTCCGCCTTTGATCAGCGGCCATGACAAAAGCCTCTTTCTTTAAGAAATTCTAATCCTTACCATTGAGTATTAGGCCTAAAAAAGCCTCACCCTCGTATATATTGAACAAAAAACAACCCCCCATAAATCATAAAACAGTTTAGTTTACCCAGTAAAATAGGCAAATTCAACCAAAAATCAATCGGATACCAAAAATCTGTTGAACTTTAATTTCCATTGTGTTATACTGCTTTTAAGTTGGGACATTGTCCGTGTTCGCCAATGTGTGAAACATTTTACCATTTTTGCGGCTTGCTGTCAAGCCCTTTTTTTATAGGCTTTTTCAAGGATTTTCTGCTTTTTATCACCCTCCTAACCCCTGAGCGTTTTTCCATTCCAATTTCCCTTCGATTTTTCTGTCGAACTAACTCAAAATTTGAATTCGCACAATTTATAGAGTTAAAATAAACAAATATTTGTTTATAATTTTCTTTTCCTTTCCTTTAAAAAAGATCAATTTTGTGAGAAAATATTGTACTTTTTTTAATACATATGTTTTTTCCCTAACATATTCTTATCTTTTATTGCAAAAAGTTGTAAAACCCTATATAGTTTTCAATGAGGTGAATGATTGTGACCAAAGAAAATTATCAGCATATATTAGAAAAGACATTAAAACAATTAGAGCAGTCTGAGAGACGACCAAGACTATTACTGCATAGCTGTTGTGGACCATGTTCCTCCTACGTCTTAGAATATCTAACTACCTATTTCGATATTACCATCTTTTATTACAACCCCAATATTGCTCCTTTTGAAGAGTTCACATTCCGCGCTGAAGAACAACAGAAATTATTAAAAGAGATGGCCTTAGCCTCTCCTGTTTCCTTTTTATTAGGAAGCTACGACTCTGCGTCTTTCTTCTCCTTGGCGAAGGGACATGAAACTGAACCCGAAGGGGGCCCTCGCTGTAAAGCATGCTACCAACTTCGACTGCGCAAAACCGCAGAGGTGGCAAAAAAGGAAGGCTTTGATTACTTCACAACCACCCTTAGCATTAGCCCCCATAAGGATGCTCAAGCACTGAATCAAATCGGCAAGGAATTATCGGAAGAATATGATATACCTTACTTATTTTCAGACTTTAAAAAACGGGATGGCTATCGCCGCTCGTGTCAATTATCCCAAATTTATGGTCTTTACCGTCAGGATTATTGCGGGTGTCCCTATTCAAAACTGGAGGCAGAACTGCGCAGTCATGGTAATTCTACCCAGAATTCCCAAAATTGAAACATAGAAAGGATCTGTAAATATGAGTCAACGTCAAAAGGGCATCTTATGCATCATCCTGTCCTCCTTTTCTTTCGCCTTGATGAATCTTTTTGTCCATCTGGCGGGGGATTTACCATCAATTCAAAAGAGCTTTTTTCGGAATTTTGTTGCTATGCTGTTTGCCCTTGCAATCTTAATTAAGGAAAAGCCCGTTGTTTCTTTAGATAAAGAGTCCAAGAGATATTTGTTCTATCGTTCCGTATTTGGTACCATTGGCATCGTATGTAATTTTTACGCCGTAGACCATATGTTACTTTCGGATGCGTCTTTACTTAATAAAATGTCACCGTTTTTTTGCGTTTTATTTGCCCTTTTGTTTTTAAAGGAAAAAATTAATCTATTTCAACTTTCCTCAATTATCGTTGCTTTTATCGGTGCAATTTTTGTAATTAAGCCTACTGGCCTAAATTTAGACTCCCTTCCTGCTTTTGTTGGCCTTTTCGGCGGCATCTGCGCGGGAGCGGCTTATACATTCGTGCGGGCCATGGGTAAAAAAGGTGTACAGGGGGGCGTAATCGTGTTCTTTTTTTCTGCCTTTTCCTGTTTGGTAACACTACCTTACCTAGTCTTTCAATTTCATCCCATGAGCCTTCACCAGGCAGCCATGTTGCTTCTTACAGGCCTTGCAGCCACAGGGGGACAATTTGGTATCACTGCTGCTTACTGCTACGCCCCAGCAAAGGAAATATCTGTTTTTGACTACTCCCAGATTCCCTTTGCCGCTTTTTTGGGTTTTGTTTTTTTCGGTCAAATCCCCGATATATATAGTTGGTTTGGCTATTTTATTATTTGCGGAACAGCATTGGCAATGTTTTTATATTTAAACGAACATTTTCACAAAGGCAAGGAAGTACTTACGAAATAAAAAAGTAATGATTTAGAAGTGCACATGAAATCTTATTTACTGTGCACTTTTTATTTTTTTACCTTTGCTTCCTGTTTATAAGCACATAAATTTATGGTTGTATCTCTTGCTTATGTAACAGGAGAACCGAACCCCTTACATCCTATTATTGCTTTTTCTCCTGTAACAAAATATAATTTCTATCCCTGAATTATTTATCCACAGCAAAATACAGGTTGCACCAATTCCCAAAGCCACAAAGCTTCTTTTGTTTTTTTGGCGTTTCATTTCAACAGAAGCAAACAGATCCTATGAAACTATAAAAGACTATTCAAGGAAAAAAATTTAAACATTAGCTGAAAGCTCTTTTATTTTCTCCTGTACCTTTTTAATATGTTCACAAACAAAAAACCCCGAAAACATAATGTTTTCGGGGTTTTATTCTGGCTTTTAATTACTTCAATGTAACCTTTGCGCCTACTTCTTCCAACTTAACTTTAATAGCTTCAGCTTCTTCTTTGGAAGCCTGTTCTTTAAGAACCTTAGGAGCGCCGTCTACAGCTTCCTTAGCTTCTTTCAAACCAAGGCCTGTTACTTCACGAACAACCTTAATAACTTTGATCTTTTCAGAGCCAACCTCTGTCAATTCAACGTCGAATTCTGTTTTTTCTTCAGCTGCTGCTGCAGGGCCAGCTGCTACTGCTACACCAGCTGCTGCGGATACGCCGAATTCTTCTTCTGCTGCCTTTACCAAGTCATTCAGTTCTAATACTGTAAGTTCTTTTACAGCTGCAATAATTTCTTCAATTGTTAATTTTGCCATTTTAAAGCACCTCCGATTAATTTTTGTATATACCCAATTTTATCAAATAGGTAATTTTTTTGATTGATTATTCTGCTGCCGCATCTTTCTTTGCGATCTGATCGATAACGCGTGCGAAAGAGGACATAGGGCTCTTGAAGCTGCCCAAAAGTTTGGAAAGCAACACATCTTTGGAAGGGATATCAGCAACGAGCTTCATACCTTCAGCGTCATATACAACGCCTTCAACTACACCAGCTTTAAATTCCAAAGCCTTTGCATCTTTCGCAATTTTGTTCAAAATTGCTGCTGCTGCAGTAGCTTCGCCATAGCTGAATGCAAATGCACTAGGGCCGGACAGATACTGATCCAAACCTTCAAACTGTGTACCTTGAATTGCAAAGTGCACCATTGTGTTTTTGTAAACTTTATAGTCAACACCTGCTTCTCTCAGCTGCTTTCTAAGAACTGTGTCCTGATCAACAGTCAAGCCTCTTGCGTCTACCATTACTACGGAAGCCGCTTTTTCCAGCTTTTCTTTGATTTCATTAACGACAACCTGCTTCTGTTCAATCTTTGCCATGTTTACACCTCCTTAAATCCTTTATAGATAAAGAAAGCCTCTTTGCACATAGACAAAGAGGCTTATAGCTCAATTTCAGCAATCTCCTCGGCAGGATTTATGCAAATGCACCTGCTGTCTACGGCACTATTCGGTTTTTTCTTTTCAACTTGTTTATTATACTAAATAACCAAGCATCCGTCAATAGCTTTTTTCGAGATTACTCAGAAATTTTCGCAGGGTTAACCTTTACACCAGGGCCCATTGTTGTAGATAAAACTACACTCTTTAAATACTGACCCTTTGCTGCGGAAGGTTTTGCTTTTATGATAGCACTCATCAGCGTCTGGAAGTTTTCTTCCAGCTTATCGGAACCAAAAGATACCTTACCTACAGGAACATGAATGATATTTGTCTTGTCCAAACGGTATTCAATCTTACCTGCTTTAATATCGTTAATAGCCTTTGTAACATCCATAGTTACAGTGCCAGCCTTGGGGTTAGGCATCAAGCCCTTGGGACCCAATACACGGCCTAAACGACCAACAACACCCATCATGTCAGGTGTTGCAACAGCAACATCAAAACCAAACCAGTTTTCATTCTGGATTTTGGGGATCAAATCTTCTGCTCCTACGAAATCTGCGCCAGCTGCTAAAGCTTCTTCTGCTTTATCACCTTTTGCGAATACCAATACACGAACTGTTTTGCCTGTACCGTGTGGAAGAACAACAGCACCACGAACCTGCTGATCAGCATGTCTGCTGTCAACACCCAAACGAATATGCGCCTCTACTGTTGCATCGAACTTAGTTACAGTTGTTTTCTGAACTAAATCGATTGCGTCATTTGTATCGTAAAGCATTGCCTTATCAACGAGTTTTGTAACCTCGTTATATTTTTTTCCTCTTTTCACTTTCGTGACCTCCTTATGTGGTAATATCGGGAGAATTCCCTCCCACTTCTGCCGTCAAATCAGTCGGCTATTATTCTTCAACAACGATACCCATGCTTCTTGCTGTACCGCAAATCATGCTGTATGCAGTATCAATATTGGCTGCATTCAAGTCAGGCATTTTCATCTCTGCAATTTCCATAACTTTAGCTTTGGAAACTTTAGCAACTTTTGTCTTATTGGGTACACCGGAACCGGATTCGATACCGCAAGCCTTCTTCAAAAGAACAGCTGCAGGGGGTGTTTTTGTAATGAAAGTGTAGCTTCTATCCTGATATACAGTAATAACAACAGGAATAATTAAACCTGCCTGAGAAGCTGTTCTTTCATTAAATTCTTTACAAAAGCCCATGATATTTACACCATGCTGACCTAACGCAGGACCAACAGGAGGAGCGGGTGTTGCCTTCGCTGCTGGAATCTGTAATTTGATATAACCTGTTACCTTCTTTGCCATGATTGGCACCTCCTATAAATGTGGTAATTAGCGGGGATTTTCCCTCCCACCTGGCGGCTTGCCGCCTTATGAAACGTTGACTTTAAATCTTGGTGATCTGAGTGAAATCAAGCTCAACCGGTGTTTCTCTGCCGAAGATGGAAAGACTGACCACAACGATTTTCTTATTGGTATTGATTTCTTTAATCTGACCAACAGAATCCGCAAAAGGTCCAGAAACAACACGGACAGGTTCGCCCAATGCTATATCCAGATTTTCCACCTCGCCACCAATACCCATAGCTCTAACTTCCATATCGGTCAAAGGCACAGGCTTGGAACCGGGGCCAACAAAACTTGTAACACCTCTTGTGTTTCTGACTACATACCATGTTTCATCGTTCATAATCATTTTTATCAGCACATAGCCGGGAAAGACCTTGCGCTGAACAGTTTTCTTCTGTCCGTCCTTAATCTCCACAACATCCTGCAAAGGTACACTAATCTCATGAATTTGATCTTGCATGCCTCTGTTTTCAACTGTCTTTTCAATATTGGCCTTTACTTTGTTTTCATACCCAGAATAGGTATGTACAACGTACCATTTTGATTCGGCAGATATTTTGATTTCTTCTGGCTTGTTGATTTCTTCAGACATAATACCATCCTTTTTCTACTCGATTTGTCTTAACCCAAAAGTCCGATAATCGCACTGTATCCGGCTGAGAATACCGAATCCATACAAAAAATGAGAACACCGAGAATTAGGGAAGTAACAATAACGGTAAACGTTTTCTTCGCAATTTCAGGACGGCTGGGCCAAATAATTTTTTTAAATTCAGCCTTGTACTCCGCGAAGCCATCTCTGTCACTGTTTTTCTTAACTTGCTTCGGCTTTGCTTGTTTCGTTTCGCTCGTTTGGTTAATGCTTTGTTTTTCTTCCATACGTTCACTTCCTTTGTCGGAATTTCCCCTACTTACTTTGTTTCCTTGTGTAATGTATGGGCTTTACAGAACTTACAATACTTTTTGATTTCCATTCTGTCAGGCATAGTTTTCTTGTCCTTGGTAGTGCTGTAATTTCTTTGTTTGCACTCTGTGCAGGCTAAGGTAATTCTTGTTCTCAAGCTCTCCACCTCCATTGCTGATGATATTTTTTTGTACATAAAAAAAAGACCTGCGTCTTCTAGTTCAGAATAACACAAGTCTATTCCAATTGTCAACAACAATTCATGGAAAATACAACTTTTTTCTGCAAAATGAGCAATATTTGAAAAATATGTTATTGATTATTTATAAACTCCTCTAAAGCCTCTGCCAACTGATCAGGACAGCTACTTTTTCTCATCCCACAAGAAATCCCCTTTAATCTCTTTGCAGCCTCGTCCGGCGTCATGCCCTCTGCCAAAGCTGCCAAGCCCTTATGGTTGCCATCACAGCCGCCAATAAAGGATACGTTTTTCACCACACCATCTTCTACATCAAATTCCAATTTCGTGGCACAAATCCCCTTCGTATTATAGCTATAATGCATCCTCTGTCCTCCTTGCTTTTCAAATATTGTAACAGCATATCACACAATCCAGCATAATTCAATATTTTTCAGCTTCCTCACTTATTTATACTGGTTTTAAAAGTCTCAATTCTGCTAATGCTGCTTTCCAACCCACACCCAGTTTCCCACTAACGATAATTTTCTCCTTCCAAGGGACATGTTACTTCACTATGGTTTACAAAAAACTTCTTAAATTTAATGCGGCCTTTTTATAGGAAGAAAGTCATAAAACTGAGCTTCATCTTCCTAATTTTCTGCAGTGAAAATTTCTACCAATCATACTTTGACAAAAAAACGGATTAGACAACAGCAATCACAGATTTTGTCGATAAAACTTGATAAATTCCTATTCTTTCGGAAAATTCTATACATAAGTAAATTCAAATTTCTTGTATAATATTACATTTTTTTATGTTTTTTTCACTGCAAATTTTAAATATCCCTTGCACAATGTAATATTTTGAGATACAATAGGCTTTGTAGAATGAAGAAGGAGGTGTTTTATAATGGCTCACAAAATCGGACCTGAATGTATCGGTTGTGGCGCTTGTGCTGGCGAATGTCCTACAAGCTGTATCGTTGACGCTGGCGGTGTTTTTGAAATTAAAGCTGCTGAATGCATCGATTGCGGTACATGTGTTGGTGCCTGTCCTACAGGTGCAATTAAACCCGAATAATTATTTACTTAAAAAGGTGGGCCTTATGTCCACTTTTTTATTTTATCAAATAATAAAATTCCATGAAAAAATTCATTTCCAACACCAATGCAAAAAATCTAAATTTGAAATTTTAACCTCTATCGTTCTATCTTCCTCAATTAGTAGCCTTTCTAACTAGAAAATAATTGAAAATCCTTTTTGTATTTTTCGTAGACTCCTTTCAAAAGCATTTTCCATAGCGGCTAATACTTTTCCCCAAAATTATGTTTTTAATTGCTTTAGAATAAAATCGTGTTTTTGAAGCATCTCTCTAACTGCGAAATATAATTTCTATTAAATGTATTTTTGACTATATTTTTTTCAACTATCACGTTTCTTTTCAATTCATCTAAACTTATAAAAGGTATCTCTCTTTTTAAACATTCCTTTAATTCTATTTTGCATGCAACCCCTTCAATTAAGCATCGCATCTTTATTCATTTTTATACATAGCATTCTAATTTTGAATCAGATATATATTGCTACCATTTATTTTAAAAATATTCCTTCTATCATCCATTCAATCAAATTACACTTTTTAAATTCCAACAAATAAAAGTCGCAAAAACCCCCCTGCATTTTTGCAGGGGGGTAATCTATTAGGAACCAACCTATTTTTTCATCTTCCCCATCTGTTTAACCCTTAAATAAACAGATTTAATTGTTACATCTCAGAAATGACGCCCTTGTCATCCTGTTGTTTTGTTCGGTTATTATACCAAACCTTGAGCCATCATAGCAGCAGCAACTTTCTTGAAGCCTGCAATGTTAGCGCCTGCTACCAAGTCATAGCCTAAGCCATATTCTTCAGCTGCTACCACAGATACAGCGTGAATGTTCTTCATGATACCTTTCAACTTTTCGTCTACTTCTTCAGCAGACCAGTTGTATCTCATGGAGTTCTGAGCCATTTCCAATGCGGAAACTGCTACACCACCAGCATTTACAGCCTTAGAAGGTCCAACAACCAAGCCCTTGCTCTGGATGTATGTCAACGCTTCGTTTGTTGTAGGCATATTTGCAACTTCGATGTAGTATTTTGTGCCATTGTCAATGATCTTCTGAGCTTCGTCCATGTTGATTTCATTCTGTGTTGCACAAGGCATGCAGATATCAACCTTAACTTCCCAAGGTTTTGTCTTAGCAACAAACTTGCAACCAAATTTGTCAGCATAATCTTGAGCGCGGTCACGACCAGAAACTCTCATTTCAACTAAATACTCAATTTTTTCAGGTGTTATAACACCATCAGGATCATATACATAGCCGTCAGGACCGGAAATTGTTACAACTTTACCGCCCAATTCAGCTACTTTCTGGCAAACACCCCAAGCAACGTTACCGAAACCGGAAATTGCTACTGTTTTGCCTTTCATTGTATCACCCAAATGAGTCAATACTTCATTTACATAATAAGTAGCACCAAAGCCTGTAGCTTCAGGTCTAATTAAGGAACCACCAAATTCAAGGTTCTTACCTGTGAGAACACCGTTCTCCCAAACGCCTTTGATTCTCTTATACTGTCCGTAAAGGAAACCAATTTCTCTGCCGCCAACACCGATATCACCAGCAGGAACGTCAACGTCAGGACCAATATGTCTGTAAAGCTCTGTCATGAAAGCCTGGCAGAATCTCATGATTTCCATGTCGCTCTTACCTCTAGGATCGAAGTCGGAACCACCTTTACCACCACCGATAGGCAAACCTGTCAAGCTGTTTTTGAAGATCTGTTCAAAACCAAGGAACTTGATGATACCAATGTATACGGAAGGATGGAAACGAAGACCGCCCTTGTAAGGTCCAATTGCACTGTTAAACTGTACTCTGAAACCACGGTTAACCTGCACTTTGCCAGCGTCATCAACCCATGTTACTCTAAAAGAAATAGCTCTTTCAGGCTCTACGATTCTTTCCAGCAAACCTGTTTTTTCATATTCAGGATGTGTTTCTACTACTTTTTCAATAGAGTGAAATACTTCTTCTACTGTCTGGATGAATTCGGGCTCACCAGCATTACGTTTTTTAACCTGTTCGATTACACTTGCCATATAAGCGTTCATAACTCATTGCCTCCTACATTTGTCTTTTCTTTAACTTTGTTTTAACGCAAGACCTAAAAAAATACTTCTCCTTTGAAGCATCTTTCCATAAAAAACTTGGCAATTTCTTCTTTTATTTTCACAACAAAGCATCCATCACCTTGTTTTACGTTCACATTATAACACACTTTTTTCTTTTGTGTAGGACTTTTTTGAAGTTTTATCTTTATTTTTACACAAATTTTATGCCCTAGAATTATGCAAAAAAACGTTTAATATTTATTTTGATATAATTCGCCTTTTATGACATAAATATACACAAAAAACATTGAAATTGCATCAATTTTATAGTGACATTACACCACGCCTGTTTTTTTACCAAAACAATGCCTTTCTCTTCCCGATATATTTCCTCTGTTGTTTGAGAAGCGCTTTGTTTTTCCCCCCTCTTCTGTTATCATTTCCACAAAAAAGTGCAATTATAAGAATTTTTCTTATAATTGCACAACTTTTTACTTTTTATTGAAAAAACCCATTTTCCCTTTACTTTCTTCGCCCATTGTATCGGCCATAAACTCAATATATCTTCCCGTGCCAATTGCAACACAGCTAACTGCATCCTCAGCAACCATAGCATTTATACCAGTTTTACTTTGAATGAGTTTATCCAGGCCATATAGTAAGCTGCCGCCCCCAGTCATAACAATTCCCCGTTCAAAAATATCAGCGGCCAATTCAGGCGGTGTGCGTTCCAAAACACCATGTACTGCATCAGAAATTGCCAAAGCTGATTCAAACAGGGCTTCCATCATCTCATCTGAGGTAACTGTAATATTTTTGGGCAAGCCCGTAATTAAATTTCGACCCCTCACATCCATACTTACAGGCATAGAACGTTCAAAGACTGTACCAATCTCAATTTTTAAGTCTTCTGCTGTTCTTTCACCTATTAATACATTATGTTTTTTCCTCATATAGCGAATAATGGCATCATCGAAATTATCACCGGCAATCTTTAAGGAGTAGCTTACTACCGCACCACCCAAAGAAATAACAGCAATATCTGTGGTTCCACCGCCGATATCTACCACCATGCTTCCGCATGCTCTGGAAATATCTATGCCAGAACCAATGGCTGCGGCTATGGGCTCTTCAATAATATGAACCCTTCTCGCACCCGCCTGTCTTGTTGCATCCTCAACTGCACGTTTTTCTACCTCCGTTGCACTGCTTGGTACGCATACTGCAATGGTTGGCTTTACAAAAGAACGTTTTCCTAAGGCTTTTTCTATAAAATATTGTAGCATTTTTTCCGTTACATCAAAATTAGATATAACACCTTCTCTTAAAGGACGAATTGCAACAATATTACCCGGAGTTCTCCCCAGCATTCGTCTTGCTTCTTCCCCAACCGCTAAAATGCTGTTGGAATCTTTGTCTATGGCAACCACTGAAGGTTCGCGAATTACAATTCCTTGACCCTTGATGTATACCAGCACGCTGGCTGTACCTAAGTCTATCCCTATGTTATCGCCAAAACTCATAAAATTGAACATGATGACGCTCCTTTGTCCCTCTAAACTCTCTGTATTCTTATAGTATACTGGAAACCTACTGTTCTGAAAAGATGTATTTTTACAAAAAAACCATTATTTTACCTTTTCTCTAAATTTTCTCATCTAAAACCGAAATTCCTTCTTTTAGCTGCGTATCATCAGCCACAGGTATTTCTTTCGCATCTTCATACCCCTGGGGCAGTTCAACCACCTTATCTGGGGTAATTCCTGTGCCATGGATAGAGGTTCCGTTAGGTGTAAAATATTTTTGAATGGTGATGTTTAATCCGGAACCATCAGGCAATGTGAATAAACGTTGCACTAAGCCTTTGCCGAAGGTTTGGGTTCCAACCAACGTGGCAGCTCCCATGTCCTTTGCTGCTCCGGCAAAAATCTCTGATGCACTGGCGCTGTTCCCATTCACCAAGACAACCATGGGAATATTCAGATATTTGTCATCACAAATAAGCTCTTCCCGTTTTCCTTCTTTATCCTCAGTATAAACCATAACACCTTTAGGTAAAAGTTCATCCCCGATCAAATAGACAGAACGAACCAAGCCACCAGGATTATTTCTTAAATCAAGAACCAGCCCCTTCATTCCTTGCCCTTGCAATTCTTTTAACGCTGCCATAAACTGGTCATAGGTGTTTTCTTTGAAACCACTGATACGAATATATCCCTTTTCCTTATCTAACATTCTACTTTCAACACTTTTCATAATAACGTCTTCTCTTTTCAGGTTAAACGTTTGGGTGGCCCCTGTGGAAGGTCTTAAAACATCTATTTTCACCGCACTACCCACAGGTCCTCGCATTTTTTCCGCTACATCGTTCAAAGTAAGGCCGGTAACATCCACACCGTCAATAGTTTTAATAATATCTCCGGCTAAAACACCAGCCTTTTGAGCAGGGTATCCCTCCATTAATGAATAAACAACCACGCCACCATCTTCAGATTGATACACCGTTACACCAATTCCTTCGAAATGCCCACCTGTGTTCTGCAGATATTTTTCTAAATAATCCGCAGTCATATAATATGTATACCTGTCTCCAACGCCGGCAACCAAGCCTGTAAACATACCTTCATCCAGCATATCCTTATCTAGGTCATCCACATAATATCTATCTAAAAAATCTTCAATCACATCCATTTTTGCCGCCTTAGACATACCAATGTCAAAAGGCAGATACTGCCAGGGTATCCATTGTTGAACAAGGGCAGTCCTTCCCACCATGGAACATACTAACGTCACCGCTATTGCAGCGCCAAACCCTTTCCAAAAATCCTTTTTCATTCATTCATTCGCCTCGTTTTCCTACGACTTTCTTTTATCCTATGAATTGCTTGTGAAAAACATACCCTATCACTCTCATGAAAAAACCATCCTGCCTCATTCTTTTTTGAAAAGTTGCTCCTGCAAATTTATTGCCATCGCTCTGCCCTTCTCAAAAGCTTTTCCGCCTGGATGGTTTCAATTTTTATACCTGTAAATGCTTACGAATGGAGGTCACACTGCCAATTACACCTAAAAGAACGCCAAAGACCAACGCCACTGGGAATAATACAATAAAAATATCACCTGTAAGCAAAAATTGTACCATCTTAATTACAGGGAAATAGCCATACAGTGAGCTGATAACCTTTGCATAAATGGGCATTCCAATTAATAAAGGAATGACTGCCCCCACCAAGCCAATGATTACACCTTCAATGATAAACGGCCATCTGATAAACCAGTCGGTGGCGCCTACATATTTCATGATATTAATTTCAATCCTTCTGTTAACCACAGAAATTCGGATGGTATTCATAATAATCATAATAGAAATAACACCTAAAACCAGCATGACTAAAATACTGGCAATATTAAATACCTTGTTGGCCTTCATGATCAGCTCTGTTTCCGTCTGACCATGGCGAATATTGTCAATACCATCTATGCCTTTCAGTGTCGCCAATACACTGCCCTGATTATCAATGCTGTCCAAAGTAATTTGGAACGAATGGGATAAGGGGTTATTTGTTTCATCCAGCCCTTCAAAAATATCCTCATCAGCGCCCCAATCCTTTTTTAAGGCTTCCAGCGCATCACCAGGAGAAATATATTGTACATCCAATACATGGTCAATCTTAGAAATTTTTGTCTTCATTTCCTCAATTTCCTGGCTAGTAGGATTGCCCCCCAAAAACACAGAAATGCCAATGGAGTCTTCCATCTGCTGTAGAATATGCTGCAAATTTGATGCAACACAGTAAGAGAAGGACATTATGGAAATACAGGCCATTACCGCTACAATGGAAGCCACTGTCATCAGCAGGTTTTTCTTTAATCCGCTAAGGCCTTCTTTTAGAAAATATTTAATTGTACTAGGCCTCATCGCTATACCCACCTTTTTTAATATCTCTGACAATTTGTCCTTGTTTTAAGGTAACAACACGCTTTTGCATATCATCCACAATGTCTCTTGCGTGGGTTGCCATTACAATAGTGGTTCCACGCTTATTGATATCATCTAATAGCTGCATAATGCCCCAAGCTGTCTCAGGATCAAGGTTCCCTGTAGGTTCATCACAAATCAAAATGGGAGGATTGTTCACAATTGCCCTTGCCAATGCCGTTCTTTGCTGCTCTCCACCAGAAAGCTGATTGGGAAAACTTCTCCCTTTTTTTCCAAGACCAACCAACGCCAATACTGCAGGAACATTTCTGCGAATAATACGGCTAGGTGCCTCAATTACCCGCATGGCAAATGCAACATTTTCATATACGGTTTTATTGGGCAACAAACGGAAATCCTGAAACACTACACCTAAATTACGACGAAGATAAGGAATTTGGTTCCTGCTCAGTTCATTTGTTTTCACTCGGTTAATGGTGATATCTCCTGTTGAAGGTTCCAGTTCTTTTAAAAGCAGCTTAATCAGGGTAGATTTACCCGAGCCACTGGAACCAACAATAAACACAAAATCTCCTTTTTCAATATGTAAGTTTAAGTTTTCAACTCCACGGGATCCGTTTGGATATGTTTTCGTTACGTTATTGAGCCAAATCATTAACGTATCTTCCTTTCTTCCAGTAAATTTTAAAAAATATGAACAAATATTTCATATTTCGTCATTTTTCCTTACAATGCATTCTAAAGTATAGCATAAAACGCCTATACGAACAACCCTAAACCACTATTCGACTTCTTGGAAATTATTAAATATTTGTTAACAAGTAATTTTTCATCCATTTATTTCCTCTAAATTTTGATTTGATTAAAAAATAGTTAGTTCCTTCCAAATAAAAATAAAAGCAGATAGTTTTCCAACGTCTCCAATGGAAAATATCTGCTCTTTATTTCCAATATTATTTTTGATTCATCAATAAACCATCTTATCCATATATATCATGTATTTACTTACCATTAAGGTAATCTTGAAGATTATTGCATCATCAAAATTTCTTAAATCCAGCCCTGTCATCTTCTGAAGCTTATCTAATCTGTAAACCAAAGTGTTTCTATGAATATACAGCTGACGGCTTGTTTCAGACACATTCAGATTGTTTTCAAAAAATTTATTCACTGTTGCCAAGGTTTCATCATCAAAATCGTCCATTGTTAAACCATGGAGAACTTCCTTAATAAACATGCGGCAAAGGGGCAGAGGCAACTGATAAATTAGACGGCCAATACCAAGCTTTTCGTAATTTACAATAAACTTATCGGTCTCAAATATCTTACCTACTTCCAAAGCCATTTTCGCTTCTTTATAAGAACGAGAAACATCTTTCAAATCACCCACAATAGTACCGCTGGAAATATAAACACGGCTGTTTGTTTCGGCGTTTAAGGTTTCCTCCACGCTCTTGGCAAAGCGGTCAATGTCATCGGCAGACTCCTTATCCTTCAGCTCTTTTACCAAAATAATACTATGCTCATCCACAGCTGTCACAAAATCCTTTGTTTTTGCAGGGAAAACGCTTCTCACAATCTCAACAACATTCATTTCCTTATCAATATTTGTTTCAATCAAATATACAATACGGTGAACATTGTTTTCGATATGTAGCTTTTTCGCACGGCTGTAGATATCCACCAAAAGCAGATTATCGAGCAACAAGTTCTTAATAAAATTGTCCTTATCGTATCTTTCTTTGTAAGCCACCAGCAAACTCTGAATTTGGAAAGAGGCAATTTTACCAATCTGGTAACCGGCCTCATCCTCACCCTTTACCTGAATTACGTACTCGGGCACACCATTGTCATAGATTTTGAAATATTGATAGCCCAAAATCAACTGACTTTCCGCAGGGGAGCTAATAAAATTCTCCACCGCATCAATCTGCCGCCCAATCATGTTTTCCTCGGTTGTGGCGATTACTTTTCCTTCTTTTTCCACCACGCTTAGTTCTTTACGGGTGATGTTCTTTAAACCATCAATTGTGCTTTGCAAAATCTGATTGGAAATCATTGCCCTCTCTCCTCAAATTAGTATTTTTATTTCTCTTTATCCTGAAACATCAGCCTTTGAGTAACATAAAGACTGTAAAATATGCCGAAAAGAAACCATCTCATCTATTGATAAAATAGCCTAATCCTATTTTATAACATAATCACAAAAAAATAAAGAGAAATTGCAAAAAAAACATACAAAATCTCTTTGTATTTAAATTTTACATAAAAAGAGCTACTTTTTTTTATTTAAACTGTCTGAGACGCTCAATTTTTGTACCGAAACGGATACAATAAAAGCAAAAATTTGCTGTTATTTTTTACTTTTGCGTCATACCCTCTCCTAAAACTTCCCGAATATCGGTAACAAGCAAAATTGCGTTTCGGTCAATATTCATGATAATGCTTTTGGCTCCTTGGATCTCTTTTTGGGAAAAGATACAAAACAAGATTCCCCGTTCGTCGGCACCAAGGTTTCCTTCTCCACAAAATTTAGCAGCATCCCTTGCTAATCTTAGGTTTAAAACACTGGCTATTTCTTGTGCATCCTCAGAAATGACAATTGCAGCCCGAACCACATCTCCACCTTCTAATACCCATTTTGTACATCTTTCGGTGATAAAAACAGAGAGAATGGCATACAAGCCGCTGATTCCACCAAACATAAGCATACCTGCCGAAATAACCACAGCATCCATAATGAATATTTTTTTGGAAATAGAGGGTCTAGGCCAAACCTTTTGCATCAAATAAGCGGCTAAATCAACTCCACCAGTTGTTCCTCCACAGCGTAAAACCATACCAATCCCAATGCCCACCAATGCACCACCATACACTGAGGATATCATATAATCACCTGTGTAAAAGGTAATATCCTGCACCAAAAAAAGCATGAATGAAAATAAAAGAGAGGTCAAAATTGTTTTTCCAACAAATCGACCTCCCTGCATCTTCCAAGCTGCAAGAAAAAGAGGAAAGTTCAATACAGCATTCACCAACCAAAGGGGCGTGGGGAATCCAAGCTGCGCCGATGTAAAAGCATTGAGCATAATACCGATACCTGTTACTCCCCCGGCAACCAAATGGGCCGGTTCCAAAAAGCATTGAATGCCAATGGCCATAAGCAGTGTTCCGCAAATACTTAATACAATATCCTCTATTTTCTTTTCATACATAACATTATCTCCACTTCCTCATTTTCAGGACTGTGAAAGCAAACATAGGCAGGCGCATCATTCTTCGCCATCTAGTAGGTTGTGTAATGAGGCGGTAAAACCATTCCAAACCAAGCTTTTGAAATACTTTAGGCGCCCGCTTCACATTGCCTGCCATTACGTCAAAACTGCCGCCCACGCCAATGGAAACTTTAGCTCCAAAAAGACGCATATTTTCATATATCCATTTTTCTTGTTTGGGCGCTCCCAGTCCTACTAACAGTATGGACGGAGATAGTTTTTTTATGTCATGAATTATCTTTTTTTCTTCTTTCCCATCAAAATATCCGTTGTGTATCCCAACAATTTTTAACCCAGGATATTTCCTTGTCATTTTTCTTGCCGCCTCCGTGGCAACACCGGGGGCTCCGCCAAAAAAATAAAAGGTATGTTCCGATTCGGCCAATTCAGAGAATAGATTCTGGGTTAAGTCATAACCTGCTACTCGCTCCCTCAACCGAATAGAGCTGTATTTAGAAGCCCAAACAACACCGATTCCATCAGGCACAACCATATCTGCTTCCTGCAAAATAGACATTAGCTCTTGATCCTTTTGAGCCTCCATCACAATCTCCGGGTTTGGTGTACAGATAAAATGCTGCCCGTCGGTATTCAAAAGAATTTTTACCCTCGCTATGGCTTCTTTCATCGTAACCGCATCAAAGGGTACATTTAAAACCTGTGTTAATTTCCTCATTTTTTTCGCCCTCTTCCGTGCCGCAAAAGCTTCGCAAGATACTGCTCATTCTGGTGCGCTTGCCCTTCCAGCAATGCCTCTTTCTCTTCTAAAATCTCAATATATTTTTCTCTATTATGAATAATATCATCCACCATTTCCAGTGTTTTATCCATATCAAATTCCTTAAGCTTTCCGCCACTGGGCATTTCCAACTTTTCCAAATAATATTCAATTTTAGGGTCATAAATAAACCCAATCAAAGGTACTTTTTGCCGTGCTGCAAATATCAGCGTGTGTAGACGCATGCTTAAAATAAAATTCGATAAACTGATGATTCCCATCACTTCGTAAGGAGAATAGTTGTTATGCAAAATATAAGCATTTTGTTTCATCTTCTTGCGAACCTTTTCACTCACCGTGATATCATTAGGCATTTGCATCGCCAAAAAGACAATGGTTCTATCGTATTTTTCAATAATGGTATCACACAGTTTGGCAAAACGGTCAATAAACCGATCCATCTCTCGCCAGTTACGCACTGAAACCACAACCAGAGGTTTGTCCAACGGAATACCTTCCGCCTCCAGCAGCCTTTTTGCTTCTTCCTTTGTAATGCTCTCCATGGTAAATACAGGGTCGGCAGTCACAAAGCACTTTTTCGGATTTACTCCCATGGAAAGGAGTTCTTCATAGGAGTTTTCCTCTCTGAGGGTAATCAAATCCGCACGATTCACTACCTGCTTTACCAACCGCCTGTTTCTTTTTCCCGATACAGGGCCGATTCCGTTGGCATAAAGCATTACTCTTTTCCCCATAAGCTTTGCCGCAACGGTAATGGAAAGATAATACATCAATGAGCGAGTGCTAGTGCTATCTTGCAATAGGGAACCACCGCCGCTTAATAAAACATCACAGTCCCGCACCGCACGCAAAACTTCCCAAAAACCAAAACGATACACGGCTTCAATACCATATTTTTCCCTTGTGCCCACGGGATTATTGGAAAGGACGGTAATGTGATAATTGTCACCCATTTGCTGAATATTTTTATGCATGGAAATCATAATTGCCTCATCGCCAGTATTGTTAAAGCCATAATAACCACTCATAACTACATGGTATTGAGGTGTATGCATTTCTTTCCAAGCCCTCTCATAAGCCTTCACACAATCCAAGGCCATTTTTGTAACAGAATAATATTGGAAAATAACCTCTCTGCCATAAGCCCCTGCCTGCTGACGTTGCTGTGGGGTCATCTGGTTAAAGGCATAAACCACATCTTGATACAATTGCTTTTCTGTAGATAATTCACATCCACGGCAACAGAAATTATTTTCTTGGGCAAGCTCCAGCTTATCCCGTCCAAAAATGCCGATATAACCTTCGTTACCTGCCACAATGGTGGTTTTTTCTCCAGCCATAGCTTCTAGCGCCGCGCGGCTAACGCCGACAAAAACATCCCCAACAGCTACAAGCTCATTAATATCTGTTCTAGCACCAGTCATTGCAATACAATTTCTTCCGATCAGTTTGTTTGCCTCTTTGCTTTTTTCCAACAGCTCATTATAAACATCGCCCCCACCAACAAGAATCATGCGAAGCCCGGGAATGGCCTTGGCAAGCTGAGGCGCAAGAGATATTAACTGTTTTGCCACCAGGGCACGGCTTTCATCCATACGGCTAACATAGACTAACGTAGGATCTTCTTCTTTCAAGGAAAACTCCTCTCGCACTTTACTGCCATTTGTTTGAGGAGAAAACTTTTCTGTATCAATCCCATTAATTGTAACAAAAATATCTTCATTACGCACATGGTAATTTTCAATTAAATATCTGCGTATATCTTCACTGACCGCAACAACCTTCTGACCCCAGTTGGTCAAATACTTCAAGCCCATTCCCGTATAAAAAACCCAGTGCGCAGAAGTCACAAAGGTAAATTTCTCTTTTTTAAATAATAATCCGCAGATAAAGCCGGGAATTCTTGCATGGGAATGAACAATATCCACCTTCTCCTTGCGAATAATTTTTCTCAGTAAAAAGTAAGATTTTATCATCTTAAATACATTTCGCTGATGCATAGGTACTTTATAATGTTTAATCCCAACTTCAGCCAATTCTTTTTCGTATACACCGCCATTGGAGGCCACAATAATATCGTATCCTTGCTTTTTCAATTCCTTTGACAGCTCTACCACATGGGTTTCCGCCCCGCCGATTTCTAAACCCATTAAAGCCATTAATATTTTGTAATTCATATCCACCCCGCCTGTCACATTTCAATATTTGTAACCTTGATTGTAGGCTTCGCATACTTTGTAAAGACATCCATTTCCGAGTTTACTTTTAGCTCAACCACGCCATCCACAAAATATCCATCTTCTTTTTCAATCACAGAGCCATCAATAGTCATCTTAACTCTATAATAATCGGGATATTGGGCACGAACCATACCGCCATTGCCATCGGGCAAATTGTAGAATAAAGGAGCGTATTCGATTCCCTTGATTTCTCCAATGCAAATGCCTGTTTTATCATCAAATATCAAATCACCTTCATGAAGTGCTTTCACCGTAGGCATACGCACCTTATCAATAAAAGCGCTATATGTGGTTTTTTCAGTCTCTTCATCAACCCCTGAGGATTCCACCCGATTAATGACCCCCGTCTTCAGAACAGCTAAAGCAACCACAGCCACTAAAGTCAGTATAATCAGTATATCTACGATATTTGGTCTTCTTTTGGCCATCCCTATTCACCGTCCCTTACTTCGACAACAATACCCTTAAAGGCGTATCCCTTGCCCTTTACATTTAACTCCATACCAACCTTTACCGTTGTACCTTCCACGGTAATATCCTTCTCCGTTTCCGTACCATTTCCTGCTACAGTTAAGGTGATATTGCTATATCCCTCCACTGGCAATTTCTGATAAGCCTCTGTTTCCTTGCTAAAAATCACTTCCGTATAAGGTTCTGAGGTTACCTCTTTGGCAACACCCAAATATGCACCAGTGGAACTGTTAAAAACTTTTCCGTCAATCACAGGTGCCTCCGCAGTTTCCGCTAGAACTTCCCGTCCCTCAACAACGTAGGTATATGTTTTTGTGGCAGAAGTATCTTGCTTTCCACCGCCCATAAGGAGTTTAAAACCAAGTACTCCTGCAACAATGATAAGCAGAATCAAAATGATATCCACAATATTAAATATCCCAAATAGCTTTCTGTTTTTCTTCATTTTCCTTCCTCCAAATAGAGCCGTTCAATTCTCGACGTCATTTTCCGGGCAGTAAAGTTCTCTCTCGCCCAAGCTTTGGCATGAATTGCAAGCTTTTGATAATTCTCTTCATCTTCAAAAACCTCCATCATCCGTTCTGCCAGAGCCTTCCAATCCCCCACGGAAACAAGATAACCATTTTCACCATGGCGAATTACTTCATTCACGCCGCCACTGTCTGTACCAACAGCAGGTATTCCCACACTCATGGACTCAATAACCGATAGACAGAGGGCTTCATGCTTTGACGTAATTACGTTCAAGTCTAGGGCAGCTTCTATTTTTTCCACATCCTTTATAAATCCTGTAAAAAATAAATGGCCTAAAATTCCCATTTCCCTTGCTTCATCCTCTAAGGATGCACGCAAGCTTCCATCACCGATTATATAAAAAGCAAAATCCTGCCGATGCTTTAGAATTTCCTGAACCGCCAACAAAAAAGTCTTATGGTCCTTTACCTCTTCCAGCCGTGCCACAATACCTACAGCTTTTTTTAGTGGGTCACCCCCATAGGATGAAAGCACTTCCCATCTTTCCCCAGAAGATATAGGTTCAATGGCGTCAATGCCGTTGTAAATAACCACAATCTGCTTTGGATCCGTTCCGCCAGCAATCATACTATGTTTTACTGCCTTGCTGACAGCAATAATGGTATCACTGTACAACTTATTCAGCGTTCTTCTTGCAATTTTTTTTGCCAGTGAACCCGGTTCCCCTTCCATACAATGCTTTGTATTGATAATCTTGGGTACTTTCGCTTGCTTCGCCGCCATTCTGGCTGTTAAGCTGGCATGGGTATGAACAATATCCGGTTTTTCTTCCTTAAAAAGTTCATAGAGGGGTTTCTTTGCCTTTTTATCAAAGGATTTGTCCTCCATCTCCTTCATGGGAATCACTGCTACATCCAACGCAGTTACCGCAGCGTAAAGGGCACTGTCGTCAGGCAAAATCACCCAAACGTCAAACCTCTCTCGATTATGATGCTTCAAATAATTCAGTAGCCATCTTCCTGCTCCGCCGATATTGCGGTCAGTCAAAACGTGAAATACTTTTATTTTTCTCTCTGCCACTGCTTTTCACCCACTCTCACGCTTGCCATGCCAATACCCATAAAGCACCAGAACAGCAGAACAATACTATAATCAAACCAAATATGGTCCGTCATTCCCTGTAGCAGCAATCCAGCAAAACCGCCGAAAAAGGCTGCCAAAAGCATGTGAAATCGCTTAGGAACTCTTACCATACTGCCATAAAGCTTTTGGAAAAAGAACAGAAATAGGACTATTAAAATCACAAATCCCAATATTCCCAGTTCAATAAATTCCTGTAAAAATAAATTGTGAACATGATATGCATTGGCCGCTTCAAAGGAAAACAGCGGATAAACCTGATTAAAAGCGTCTACTCCGATTCCCGTTGTCCAATAGTGCTTCACGATTTCTCCCCCTGCCTGATAAATAGACAAGCGATATTGAGAAGATGAATCGCTCATGGTAATTGAGCTTGCCAACCTAGCCCAAAGAGACGCAGGCAATACAAATGGCATGGCAACAAGCCCTGCTAGTCCCAATGGAATAAGTCTTCGCTCTGCCAAAAGCACAAAGAGCCCTGCTGAAAGCATTAATCCAAGCATTGCCCCTCGAGAGTTGGTGGCAAACAGACCTAAGCAAATGACACCAAAACAACCCAAGTAAAAAATTCTTCCCAACCAATTTCGTACCTTCCAAAGCATACCTGCCGCAAGGGAGCCGATTAAGATCAAATATTCCCCTAAAACATTGGGATTATTAAAGGTACCATAGGCACGGGTTTGAATATTAAAGCTTTCCGCATCTACCCAAGCCGCATCCATTTCAACCCCAACAACATACTGATAAACCGCATAAAGGGCGATCAAAACCCCTGTAGAAATCATAACAAAAATAACAAAATCCAATTTCTCCTCGGTGTCAATACAGTCCTTGGCAACAAAAAACATTGACATAAACAGTAAGAAAATTGCCATGACTTGTAATGCTCGGGGAAAATGATAGCTGGTAAAGCTGCCATAAATCAAGCAAATACCAAACAGTCCTAAAAATATACTAACCAAGCTTGTCCGCTGTACACGAATACGCCCTAAGAAAAGGTTAATCCCGTACAATCCTAAAGTCCCAAAACAAAGTAAAGCCAAAAGCATTGTGGGCAAAATGGGAATGGCAAACACAATGGCACATAAACATAAAATCAAAAAATTCTGATTAAAAATCCTAAGGAAAAAGCTTTCACCAAAGGCTATTGCAAAGGCATTCCTTTTTTCCTTCACTGCTTTGCCAGAAAGTACTGTCAGCCTGTGCCATGTTCTAGGTATTAGTCCATGCCATGTCCCCAAAGATGCATCCCAATTTTCTCGAAAAAATCCAAGAATACCGCTTTGCCAAAAAGCATTTCCAGTACCTTGGCTAACTTTACGGTAGCATGCATAAACCAAACTACCCATCCACAGATGAACAATTATAGTTATGATTTTTTCCAACACACGGAAGCAAAAGCTATCCTCAATCATCCAAGAAACTCTTTGGATCATACGTATATATCCTTTCTGTTCTTCTACTGTTCTTCCATTATGGTTGTTCTGAGAATCTGTTTTTCCTCTGTTTATAAACTTACCCAATAGAGAAAATACTAATTTGCCTTCCTCAATACCCAAGGCAAAGGATAGTAACATATAAACTGTCCCACCAATTACCACAGGAATACCCAGAACAAGGATCCGTCCTATTAATCCTGTACCCACTCTTGGTTCAAGGAAGCGAAAACTTGACAATACAAAAACCAACATGATCCCAGCGCTCAACGCCATTTTACCCAGGCTTATGATTAACTTTTTATCTATTATTTCAGGGTAATTTTTCACCGTTGGCACCAAAAGCAACACTGCCGCAACTGTAGATGAAGCCGCAGCTGCCAGTGCCAAACCGCCAACGCCCATAGGCTCTAATAACAGTTTGCTCAAAATTGCATTCACCAAAACCGATACAACCCCTGAATAAAATGGGGTCTTACCATCCTGATTTGCATAAAAAGCCCTGCTCAAAATAGTCTGTATCCCATAGCCAATAACCCCAAGAGAGAAAAAGAATAGGGCTGTAGAGGTTAAATAAGTTCCTTCAGCGTCGAAAGCTCCCCTTTCATAAATCAGTGCCACTAGCGGATGACTCAATGCCATGATACCAATCATCATTGGAATCAGAAAAAACATCATAGAGCGAAGAGTGGCCTTTACGGTAATTCCAAACTCCTCCTGATTTTCGTCACTGGAAATACGGGAAAGCTTGGGGAAAATTAAATTGGCAATGGCCAAAACAAACACACCCACAATAATGGTATACAAGTTATTGGCATAATCCAATACCGAAACCATCTTCTCACCATTGGAAAGCTGAGAAGCAAAACGACAATTAATCATAAAATTGATGGGTTGTACCCATGTTGCAATCATAACCGGAAGCATGAGCTTGCCGATTTTTTTCAAACCCTCGTCTCGAAAATGGAAATCCGGGCGATACCAATATCCTTTTTTCTGTAAAGATGGAATTTGAATAAATGCCTGCATTGCCCAACCAATTAAAAAAGCCGCAGTTAATCCATATATCCCATATTTTTTATTGAAAAAAATATAATATACAATAATAATTGCGTTGGAAGCCACGCTGATTGCCGCAGGCACATTAAATTCGTCTAAGGATTGCAGAATCCCCACAAAGGAGAAAGCAATGGCAGTAAATAGAATGGTAGGAAAAAGCATACGAGCAAGGGAGGCACACATCTGCGCCGTTTCGTTATCAAAGCCGTTTGCAAACAGCCAAACAAACTGTTCAGCTAAGATAATGCCAAATACCATTAAAACAAAAGTTACTACTGTGATAAGGGTAACAAAACGATTGGCAAGAGAAAAGGCTTCTTTCTTCCCTTTTTTTTGTAGATACTCGTTAAAGATAGGAATAAAACTTGCAGAAATTGCCGAAGCAAAAACAGCATCAAAAAAAGTCCGGGGAATGCGGCTGGCAAGCAAAAATGCCGCTGCCTGCATCCCCAAGCCATAATTTGCAGCGAGTAATTGATCCCGAACCAAGCCAAGAACCTTCCCCGCCAATGTTATCATCATCATAAAGCTGACAGCTTTCACTGCCTGATTGCCTTTTTGTGACATAATTGTTCTCCTGTAGACAAGCTTCCTAAAGGAAGCAAAATTTTTTGCAGACACACAAGATGGGTAGAGATTATTCTCCACCCACCTAATCTTACCTTATTTTGCCCAATTTTACAATAAATACTGTAAAATTGAAAGATTATTATACCTTACCTATTTCATAAGAAGTATCCTTGCCCTGAACACGTAATTTCAACATGCTAAAGTTGCCATTTACACTACCATCTGTCTTCCAAAGATTGGGAAGATTGATATAACGAACACCGTCTTTTGCCGCTGTCCACTGGGAAGTACCACAACAGGATACCACAAATACCGTTTTGCCTTGGGCAACATATTTATTCAAAATCCCACGGAAATACGAAGTCTCAGCCGCAGATTTAAAATCTCCCGGCGTTTTATCCATAATTAGAACAATGGTGTCATTATTAGAAGCATCCAAATCTCTGGTTAAGCTTGCATACTGGGTAGGGTTTGTGGCACGAATACCTCCCCCTGCCGCAGAAACCATAGCTACGCTTGTGCCGCCTCTACTTAAGAACCGATACCCACCATTCCAACTCAGTGTGTCTAACTTAGGTGCTGTTTTAATATCGCTTGTGCCTCCGTAAATTGCCACCTCTGCGTTGGAATCCACGGTATTTCTTACCTTTGTTCTCACATCTGCATAAGTAGTATCATTAATATTTTCTGTGCCGTTATAAGCCACAGTGCCTGAAATATTCAAGTAAAAAGCACCGTCATTTTCCTTTGTAATCTTCTTTTGCAAAGGATCCACTGCTGTGGTAGCATTTGGCGTTGTCACCGCTTTGCAGTCCCCAACGGTCACTGAGATATAATCAGTTTGCCCATCTCTGGTACATTTAATATATGTTGAGCCCGCTTTTGTTGCTGTAAAAACATTGGACTTCATCGTACCAATAGAAGCGTCTGCCACCTCGTAATTTGTAGTCGTGGATACCCAATGGCTGAAACCATCCGTATCAACTACCTGCATGGCGATGGTAGCTGTTTCTCCTGCCTTGTTCAGCTTTATGCTGTTAGAAGCAGGCTTCAATTTGCTTGTTGTTGCTGAAACAACCCCAGTTTGAGAAGCCGTCATGTCCTTATAGGTGGCGGTAACTTCAAAAGTGCCCTTTTGAGAAGGAATAAAATCATAACCATTCCAAGTGCCTTCCACGCCAACTGCTTGCATGGTAACCTCGTTTGCGGGAATTTCGATTCGATTGTAATATTCATCTAAGCCATACACTTTAAATGTCATGATCTTATTGGGAAGGGTGCGCACCAAGGATGGGGTAATGGCGATTTTCTCTATTTCGCCTGCCTGTGCATTCTGGAAAACACCTACCGCATTAATTACCTTTCTTTCGGAACCGTCAGAAACCGTGTTTTTCACCGTTACCGCTGAATCTTCCACTGTTTTTACTGCCATTGTTGAGGAGCCGCCGCCATCTAAGTGCATAGCATTATATGCACCGTATTCTCTCATATAGTTGGCCATTTCGCTATGGGTTACCCCAACGCTGTCACCACGACCATCAACCACCATAAAAATAGCAGTCTTTCCGTCTTGAGAAATACCAAATGCCGTTCTGGGCTGACGCCCTTTTGCTACAATCGCTGTAGCAGGTGCCTCAGCTCCATCAATCAGAAGCTTTCCGCCACCACCAAAAGCAAATTCCTTATTTTCAAAATCAACAGAACTGTTAATATTCATTGTGATAGCGTCATTCACCTGAAATTCATATGCTGCATTATTCCGATAATCCTTGCTCATTATAATCAAGTATCCATCTTCTGGTACCGCTACAGTTTCACCCGGTTGTGAAATATAAGTAATGGTATCGCCTTCCACCACAAATTTTACAAGCTCTGGAAAACGTTTATCCACGTCTGCTGTACTTTTCGCAGCCTGTTTGTCAAAATAAATAGGATAGACCATAGCAGTTACTTTGTTCATAGAAGCAAGCTCAATTGTCTTTTGACTATTGGCAAAGGTTGCAGTCATTTTAAAATAATCGAAAAAGGGATTATTGTTTTCATCCATAAAAAAGGATGAATATAAATCCCCATCATGATTTAAGGAAGTACCTGCTGAAACAACTTCACCGTCCCTCATGACTGCTCCAAAAGGTGCAGAATAGCTACCGGACATCCCAAAAAAGTCGGAATTCACGCCGGCAAGAGCTCCATTATCAGTCAAAAGCTTTTTCACTGTTTCCTTTAATCCATACTCAACAGTACTTTCCACTTCCTTAAATTCCAGTGTACTTTCCGTTAAGTCTACTTTTAAAACATGCAAATTCTGAATTCCCGCATCGGTCATACGGCTGCTTTTTTCATATACAACCCCCCGTGTTACCGTCTGCTCTGTTTTTTGATCATAATATGTAGTGGCACCAAAAACCCATGTGGTGGTAACCGAAACGGTCAGTGCCGCTGCTAGTAGGGCGCCCATCAGTCGTCTCATTTTTCCTAATTGATACTTCATTTCCAATCTCCTTTTTGCGTAATTACCTATTTAGACGTACTCTTCTGGTTTTTGTTCCCAAATTTTTTTAGGAGATTTCCCAAAAAAGACGTAATCTGCCAACTTACGACTATCATTCTAGCACTTTTCCTCATGGATTTCTTCTTAATTCTAAAAATTTAATATATATGTAACATTTCAGTATAATGCTTCCAATTGGCCTCATTTCTTTTTTTCACAGGCCAAAAAACCTCCCTTTTGAAAATTGAAAACAGCGCATATTTGGTTTTTCATCTGACTTTTCCGCCTCTTTCACTTGCTATTTCCGAATTTGTAAAGGTATATCTTCTTTTTGACATCCTTCTTCTCATAGAAAATTTGTCCTTTTCATAAAATAATACTGATACGAATTAGGAGGTATTTATAATATGAAGAAAGCAGTAGCCGTTTGTCTTAGTTTGCTCCTTCTTTTTGGCCTTGGCGGATGCAAAAAAGAAGAGCCTTTATCAGAACTGGAGACAATACAAAAGCAACTAAACGAAATGGATGGGTATTACTGTACCGCTTCCCTCACCCGCATCTCTAACAAGGGGGAAACCACCTATGGCACGAAGCAATACGCCAAATCAACAGGGGAATATCGTCTAGAATTGACCTCGCCCGAAAACGTGGCTGGTAACTATACGATATTTGACGGCCAAAAAATTTGCCAGTATAACCCCAGGCTAAATAATCAACTGGTAAAAGATGTTCCTGCTTCCCAGCACAGAAACGAATTATTTTTAGGGCAGTTTATTAAAAACTATATGCAGTCTGAAGGAGTAGGTGTGGAAGCAGCCGCCTTGGATGATTCCAAATGTATTGTAATGGAAGCCGTAATTCCTGGTACCGATGGAGCTTTATCTTCAGAAAAACTTTGGGTAGATCGTGAAACCTATTTACCAAAACGGCTTGTTTTATATGACAGCCAAGGTCAGGAGCGTTATCGTTTGGACTATGACGAATTTGTTTATAATCCTGACTTCGAAGAAAATCTTTTTCAAATTAAGGAATAAAGGCTCTATTTCGTGGCAATAATGGTAGCAGTCAGGACAGAAGCTAAATTTTAACATTACATATTTCTATGCCGCTGCTGCCTGATGAATTTTTCAGCGGAGCGTGAGCCTATGATCGTTAGAAGAGGAGACATTTTTTTTGCAGATCTAAGCCCTGTTGTGGGCAGTGAACAAGGGGGAATACGCCCTGTATTAATCATACAAAACGATGTAGGCAATAAATATAGCCCCACTGTCATCTGTGCCGCCATCACATCGCAGATGAATAAAGCAAAGCTTCCAACACACATCCCCCTATCCGCCGCGGAATATGATTTACCTAAGGATTCTGTCATTTTATTAGAGCAAATCCGCACCATTGATAAGCAAAGGCTGAAAGAGAAAGTATGCCGCTTGGACACGGAAATGATGCAGCGGGTAAATCAAAGCTTATTGGTCAGTCTTGGTTTACAGCAAGCTTCGCAACATAAAGGGGTTTCAAATGAATAAGAAGAACACAAGGCGGCTTCCATTCAGAGAAGCCGCCTTGTTCTAATATCCAATAAAAAAAGAGCAATGATTAGAAACACTAATATCATTGCTCTTTTTCAGAAAAGGATGACTATCGTCCCTTCATAAATATCTAATTAGCCCTTTCTCCCTTTGGAAGCCAATAAAAGCCACAAAAAATATAATCCTATAAAAACAACAGTAAATAAGATTACGTTTTTTAACGTAATCGTCTGACCAATCATCAGAAGTGTGCCATGATAGACTATTGTGGAAAGTATCCCAGTTCCAAAAGCCTTTTTGAATAAATCAAACCAATTCATACGTTTTCCCCTTAAATCATGGTTCCACACACATGGTTATGTATCCTCTGGATTAATATATCCAGAGCCACCACATTATTGCCACCTTCCAACACAATAATATCTGATGAGCGTTTGCTGGGTTCAACAAACTGCTCGTGCATCGGCTTAACCGTTGTAAGATACTGGGAAACCACGGAATCCAAACTTCTCCCCCGCTCCTGCACATCCCGCAAAATACGCCGTAAAATTCTTACATCTGCATCGGTGTCCACAAAAATTTTAATATCCATGAGATTACGTAAAAATTCATTCTCAAAGATTAAAATTCCCTCTATCACAATCACTTTTGTAGGTTGAATCACCATGGTTTCAGCAGAACGGTTGTGGTCAGCAAAATCATAAATCGGGCACTCAATCTGAATGCCTTGTCTAAGCTTTTGAATATGCTCAATCATAAGCTGAGTATCAAAAGCATCAGGGTGGTCGTAATTTAATAAGCTGCGCTCTTCATAGGACATTTCGTCATGACGTTTGTAATAATTATCATGATATACAACTGTTACATCATCGCCAAAGCGTTCCTTAAGTCTGTTGGTCAGCGTCGTTTTTCCGCTGCCCGTTCCACCAGCAATACCGATAATCATTATCTCATCCACTGATTTTGCCTCCCCTTTCGTTTTCCCTACTGTTCCTTTGTCCCCAATATTATTTTAATATCGGCATTTGCACCAATCTCATTGGGCGCTACCTCCACCTTTGCATCTTCAAAAAAGGAAACTAGATCGGCACCAATCCCTTCATTCTTCACTTGAATCCTTGTGTAAGTGTTATGCTGTCCCGTGTAATTAGAAGGTGATCCCACCCGATACCCTGCATCTTCCAGCTTTTTGCTAAAGGTTGCAGCCAGACCGTTTATGTCGCCGCCATTGGCAACCTCTATCAAAAGAGCCTTGCTGTCTGAGGCAGCTCCTTGGGTATCCGTTGCAGCTACACTATAAAATATGCGATCAACCATCTCTCTGGTTGCTTCTACATTATAAATAAAATAAGAAATTTTACCAACATACTGACCAACACCGGGAAGGGTTTCCATTGAAATGTTACTCATATTTATTTTGTCAACATAATTTACATATTTTAATGCATCCGCCATAGAAATATCCGTTTCAATGTATTTATACATAACCGAAATCAAGTCCGGCAGGTTCTTCAGAATAGTTTCTGTACTTAAAACCTTTTCAGCCAAGGCTTTTAAGAATATTTGTTGCACTTTAATTCTGTCTACATCCCCATCACTATAATGGCGAAAACGCACCAGCTGCTCAGCCTTATCTCCATCTAAGTGCTGATCCCCCTTTTTTAAATCAATCAAGGGGTCCCCAGTATCCCGCATATCATAATACATATCTTGCGGCACATACATATCCACACCGCCGATAGCATCCACAATGGCACGAAATGCCTCTAAATCAACCTTAACATAATGGTCAATTTTAATTCCTAATAGATCCTCAATTTGCAGTACTGTGTTTTGACAGCCAATCTTTTTGCCACTGTATGCATGTACTGCGTTCAACTTTGTAACCTGATTATAAGAACGGCCTTCTGCTTTAATATTCGCTTTAACCTCATCGGCAAGAGAAATTCTGGTATCTCTCGGTAAGGAAACAAGATTGAGGCTCTCTGCCGCACTATCATAATGGACAACAAAAATAACATCCGTACGGGTACCGTCCTTATCCACGCCAAATACCGCAACATTCATTTTGATATTACGCTTCAAAAAAGCATCTAAAAGACTGGTATCCGAGGCATTGTTGCGTATCACTCCTTTATCTGCAAAAGGGGGATTCCCCGTTATTTTGTAATATGCAAAGCAAGCCCCACCGGCCAGCATCACAAATGCCAAAACAATAGATACTACTATTTTAAAGAACACCTTCACTGGGTTAAAACCTTTTTTCTTTGGTGTAGTTCGTTGCGCTTGCCGTACAGGCTTTCTTTGTTTTCCGCTCATCTTCTCACCTATCTGTCTTTTTTATTCTGCCATATTTTGCTCCGATTCCGGGGTTTCAATACCATAAATTAAACTTTGAACCAAAGCCTTTGTTCCCGCTTCATCCATATCAAAGAATTTACCGCCTTCACCAGGAATGGTTACCGTTGTCATTTTTGCAGGATCAATGTCTTTTAAATACTTCACATATTTCAGTGCTTCTGAAAGCTTGATATTGCTTTCCGTCTTGTCTAAAGCAACTTGAATTAGACTGCTCATATTTTTCATGATTGATTCAGTACTGCAGATTTTTGCCAAGAATACTCTCATAAAATCCTGTTGAACCTGAATTCTTTTCAAATCCTTTTGGGCGTATCCCTCTCGAAAACGCACCAATTGCTCCGCTTTTTTTCCATCCAAATGTTGTAAACCCGGTTGAAGGTCAATATATAAATCCTGATAAGGATCAACATAATAAAGCCTGTCCTGCACTTCCATATCCACGCCACCAATGGCATCGACGATATCGCGAAATGCAGATAAATCTACTTTAACATAATAGTCAACCTGTATTCCAAGAATTTCCTCCATCATCTTAACGGAAAAGGCACAGCGATTACCCTCTCCGGCATAGGCATGCAACTCTGTTAACTTGCACTCTCCATACACGCCGTCTCTTTTTGGAACGGTCCGCCCATTTTTTTCTAAAATCGAGGTCATTTCATTAGTCATTACCACTCGAGTGTCTCTGGGAACACCGATTAAGCTGAGTGCCTTTGTTCTTGTATTAAAGCTAGCTATCATGCTCACATCGGCGCGGAATCCATCCTCATCCGTACCTAGAATTGCTAGATTTATAATTTCATCCTCAATTTGAGAGGGTGCCGAAGCCGATACCTGAAACGCCGGTTTTTCAGCCTTTCCTTCCCATTTTTGTAGTGCTACATACGCCTTGGAACCGCCATATGCTAACCCCAGAAAAAAAAGAATGCCAAAAACCATAAAAAATCCCTGCATCCTTCTTTTGTGTGCTAATCTCCTGCGCCTTACATTTCGTTTTCCTTGGGGCGCTTTGGGTGGAACTTCTTTGTATACCCTTGCAATTGGCTTTTGCTCAACTCTTTTTCGCTGTCCTCTTACTTCCTGCCGTCGAGCAACCTGCCTCTTTATATTAATCTCATCACGTCTGTCCCGATATTCATAATCTATTCTTTTTCTTCGCATTCTACGCTTCTCCTCAAACATCAGTCTAGACTGACAATTCTACAACTTATTTATTATACCAAAGCATGCAAAAACTGACAATAAAAAATAGTAGCATTTATGAATCTAAGCTGTTTTTCTACAATTTCAGCACCTTTCAAGGTTTAGAACGCACAAAAAGAACGGTCATTTGTCAAGTTTCATTCACAAAATACACTTTTTTCCCAAAACTCTATATCGTTTTAACACATGCCCTACTAAATCCACTTTTTGGGGGTTAATAAGGTATTTTTGCCCTTAATTAGATTATACAGGATATTTCTATGTTAAATTTTACAAAATTCTTAAAGAAAATTCGTCATTATTTTGCAATTTCTTTACTTTTATTGAAAAAGCCCGTATAATGCAAGCAATAAAATTTTTTGGAGGTCTTACAGTATGTTAGAATCAAACCCAAACAATAAAGAAAATAAACTTCTCTTATTTCTAAAAAAATATAGACTATGGATTTTTCTAATCGCAGCCGCGGTTTTCATAACAGGGGTAGTCTTTCTCATTACATCTAATCACTTGTATCTACTCTTCATCAACTTTTTACATAATCCAGCATTATTTATCTTGAATATTTTACCTGTATTCCTATTAATAGTGCTTGTTTATTTTATATCTGGCAGGGCAGTCTTCTCTGCCACATTGGGGGCTGCTGTTTTCACTCTCTTATCCTTTGTCGATAAAATAAAAATAACCATGCGCCAAGAACCTCTGCTCCCTTCTGATTTAACCTTAGCGAAGGAAGTATGGGCCATCGTCAAAAACTTTCCACGCCTTCAACTTATCCTTGTTGGCTTGTCCTTCATGGCACTCATCGTTCTTTTGGCTTCAGCCTTCTATTTATCAAAAGGAAAAAAGCCCCTATGGAAAATGCGAATACTCGGGTTTTTGGTCTTTCTTGTGATCGGATATGGTGCTAACGCATTGTTGTATACCAATGTTGCCATCTACGATAGATATCCCGTCATGGGAAACCCTTATTTTCAAGTAAACCAATATAACTCCAAAGGATTGATTTATTCCTTCTGCCATCAATTTAACATTACAAGGATAACCACGCCTCAGGGTTACAATAAAGCATTTTTTGATGAGTTGGAACGCTCTGAGACCGTGACCCAAGCAAATAATAAGCCTCATATAGTTATGATTATGGGTGAAGCTTTTTCCGACTTAAGTGATAATCCCAATTTGGACTTTTCTAATTATCAAGACCCTTTGGTAAACTTTAAAGAGATGGCAAACAGCAAAAACGCAGTAAGTGGTAAAATTGTAGTGCCAGGCTTTGGTGGCGGTACTTCAAACACAGAGTACGACGTTTTAACGGCATGTCCCACCAGACTTTTGAACAATCCATTGCCGTCCTATAACTTTATCCGCCAGCCCTTTGATGCACTGCCTCGAAGATTGGCACAAATAGGATACGAAACCCAAGCCATTCACCCCGGTTATCAATGGTTCTATAACCGTAAAAATGTCTATCCCAATTTAGGTTTTGAGAACAATTACTTTCTAGAAACCTCTTTTGACTTGGCAACCCAAGGAATTGGTGGATATATTAGCGATAAGGCAGCTATGGATCGCATTTTGGAAAATTTAGACACCCACATTAAAACGAAAGATACACCGCTATTTTCTTTTACTGTAACCATACAAAACCACGGCCCTTACGATGGCCATTATGGCACTCTGCCAAAAAGCTTTGATACGGATATTCCATTGACAGATACTCAAAAGGACTTATTAACTCAGTATTTTAAGGGAATTCACGAGGCAGATCAAGAATTAGGTCGTTTAAGAGATTATGCACAAGAAAGCTCCGAACCTATTGTTATTGTTTACTTCGGGGATCACCTTCCCGGATTCTCCAATGGTATGGAATTTTTTGACCTCTTAGATTATCCTATAGATCCAAATGGCACATTGAAAGAGCGCCTTGCTTTATACGAAACACCTTTTCTAATTTGGCAAAATGATGCCGCAAAAAAACAGTGTCCCTTTAGCAACACTGCCGACAGAGCAAAACTCCCTGAATCCGGGGTAATAAATTCCAATTATTTGGGAGCTCTTTTAACTCAGCTGTTAGATATGAAAGGGGTCTCTCCTCTTTTCGATTATGCAAACGATGCGCGACAAGTTCTCCCCGCAGGCACAAATAACATTTTTGTTGATAGCAAGGGAGGATATACAGATATAGCAACAGAGGAACAGCTTGATGTAATACATCGCCTTCGTGATTGGCAATACTATAAACTTTTTGATCAAACAGCACAAAAATAACCACCATTAATTTTCGCAGTGAGAAATTTTTCACTTCTTTTTTCTTTTTATGAAATTTTTTACAGTTTTCAATCATAATTAAGAAATGAAACAACTACATAATTATACAAAAACACGGTTTTTTCACTAAAATATTGAATAAAAAATCAAGATGTTTTTTTTAAAAATGTGTGGTTTTATCACATTTTTTGGTTATATTCCTTGGTCTTAAAACGTATTTTATAAAACTGAATATTATAACGCACAAAAAAAAATATTTATTTTTCTTTTTTTTATTGAATTTGATTAATTTTTCGTGTAAAATAAAAAGCGATCCATCACCATCTGGAGTTTATGGAAATTGTATGTGAACCGCCTAATGTCACAATGATGTCACTAGGCAAAAAATGCAATACTACTTGGAGGGAGGGCTTAAGATGTAGCATTTTATCGTCACACGAAACTTTTGTGGCGAGTAGTTGCTGGATGGATTTGACTAGCCTTTAGTCAAAACGAAATTATTCATTTTTTTAAGGAGGAATTATATGTCAGCATCATTAGAAAACCGCGGTCAATTTGGCTCCAAACTAGGCTTTATCCTTTCTGCGGCTGGATCTGCAGTGGGTCTTGGTAACATTTGGAAATTCCCTGGCAAAGCATATAATAATGGCGGTGGATCTTTCCTGGTAATCTACATAATTATGGTAGCTTTAATCGGTACGACCGTTATGCTTGCAGAATTTACACTTGGTCGTAAAACACAAAAGAACGCAGTAGGCGCTTTGCGGGAACTTAACGCAAAATACTCCTGGGTTGGCGGTCTTGGAATTTTAACTGGTTTTATTATTCTCTGTTATTATTGTCAGGTTGGTGGCTGGACCATCAAGTATATTATTGCTTATCTTACAGAATCTTCAACAGTATACGCTGACCCCACAGGTTATTTCCTGAACATGCTGGGCGTTAACGGTTTCCCTCTGCAAGGCGCAATCATTTACCCTCTCATCTTCCTCTGTCTGACATCTTTTATTATCAGCCGAGGCGTTGCTGAAGGTATCGAAAAACTCAGCAAGTTCCTTATGCCCTTACTGTTCATCTTGTTGTTAGGCTTGATGATTCGTGCTTGTACATTGCCAGGCGCAGGCGAAGGTGTTGCTTACATGTTCCACTTTGATCCTTCCACAATCACACGCGACTCTTTCCTTGTAGCACTTGGGCAGGCGTTCTTCTCCCTTTCCTTAGGCATGGGCGTTATGATCACTTATGCTTCTTACCTGAGCAAGGATGATAACCTGATTACCAATACAGGCGTAGTTTGTGTTCTGGATACTTGTGTAGCTTTATTTGCAGGCTTTATGATTATTCCTGCTGTATTTGCAACAGGCATTGACCCCGGTATGGGCGGCGGCTTTGCTTTCGCAACACTTGCTGGTGTATTCAAGTCAATTCCCGGCGGTACTATTTTCGGTTTGTTATTCTACGCATTGCTATTCTTTGCAGCAATTACCTCCTCTATTTCTATCTTAGAAGGTACCGTAGCCTTCCTGGTTGAAGAAAAAGGTTTGGAACGTAAGAAAACCGTTATTCTTGTTTCTATTGTTTTGTTCGTTATTGGTATCTTCTATACACTGTCTCAGGCATACCTGCCAATCAAGGGTATCTGGTGGTCTGTGAACGGCATTGAATTCCCGATCTTCGGTGACTTTATGGAATACCTGACTGACCGTTTGCTGTTGCCTTTTGGTGCATTCTTTACAACTGTATTCGTTGGTTGGATTTGGGGCACTGATAACGCAATTAAGGAAGCAACCTCCGATGGTAAATATAAATTCGGTCTCGCTCCTTTATGGGCATTCCTGGTGAAATTTGCTGCACCTGCCGGTATCTTGTGTATTATTGTAGCAGGCTTACTGTTGGGTATGTCTATTTCCTAATTTGTACTAAGTTATAATTGAATTTGATAATTTTTAAAGGGTGTCGACTTCGTCGACACCCTTTTATAAATTTCATATTCTAATATAACTTTAGAAAAATTGATATTCCAATATTTCAAGAACATATAAAAAGCGAGGACAACGTTTTTTATGTCCACCGCTTTTTAAAGATCCATAATCCATAAAATAAAAAAACTCATAAAACCAACACAGTTGCGATACTAAAGTAAATTACCAACGCAACAGCATCGACCACAGTAGAAATCAATGGACCTGCCATCATTGCCGGATCAAGTTTTAAACACTTTGCTAAAATTGGAAGCAAGCAACCAATGGTTTTTGCTAAAATAACCACTGCTGCCATACTGATCGATACAGAAAAATCAATCCAAAAACCAGTATTACGATTTACCAAAGTCATTTTCAGCATATTAATTAATCCTAATGCAACGCCACATAAAATGCCAACACGGATTTCCTTCCAAACAACCTTTAGTGCATCGCTTATCTCGATTTCTCCCAAGGCCATACCACGAATAATCATAGTAGAGGCCTGTGAGCCTGCATTTCCGCCGGTACCTGTAATAATGGGGATAAACCCCGAAAGTACCACAGCTACCTCCAATAGACTATTGAAACGACCAATGACAAAACTGCTTAGTGTTCCGGAAATCATTAAAACCGAAAGCCAAACAATTCTGTTTTTTGCTAAAACAAAAACAGGCGTTTTTAGATACTCTTCGTCAGATGGGATCAACGCTGCCATCTTTTCCATATCTTCCGTTGTTTCCTGCTCAATGACATCTACAATGTCATCTACAGTAATAATACCCACCAAACGCCCTTCTGTATCTGTAACAGGCAGAGCCATCCAGTTGTACTTTTTAAAAATGTTAGCAACCTCTTCCTGATCATCCGTAGTCAGAACAGATACGACATCATCCTGCATCAGCTCATCAATGGTATTATCATCCGCTGCACATATCAACGTTCTTAATGGAACAACACCGATTAACTTCCTTTCATCATCTATAACATAACAAGTATAAATCGTTTCCTTGTCTGTTCCTGTTCGCTTAATCTGCTTCATGGCATTACCCACTGTCATGCTACTGTGCAGCTTCACAAACTCAATGGTCATCAAACTTCCTGCCGAATTCTCAGGATAATTCAAAAAGCGGTTAATTAGCTTTCTTGTTTCCGCATCTGTATTGCGCAAAACCTTCTTTACAAGATTCGCAGGTGCCTCTTCCAAAAAATCCACCGTATCATCCAAGAACATCTCGTCCACAATGTTGCGAACTTCTCTATCAGTTATTGAATGAACAATATGCTCCTGGGTATCACTATCCATATAAGAAAAAACCTCGGCCGCCATATCTTTGGTTAGCAAACGGAAAACAAAAAGCTGTTTTTCTGCTGTCAATTCCTCAAAATATTCTGCCATGTTGGCAGGCTGCTCCGAGTTCATTTCCTCTTTTAATTGTGCATATTCCCCTGATTCCATTAATTTATCTAAAAAATCAAATAATTCCTGCATTTCCTCCATGATCTTCACCCCGTTCCAATAAAAAAACACGACTTATTTTTCCAAATTCGCCGTGTATTATCCGAAAAAAGGCATACGAACCGAAGGGTCTAGCCCAAGTCATAAGGCACACCCAAATACACGGCAATATTAAACTGATACGTTCGATAACTCTCAGGCTCTAAAGGTATACTTTCACTTTTACCGTCCATTCAAATCCACCTCAGCTTTCATAAAAAAAATTAATACATATATCTAGTATATGCTTCAAAAAATTTCACGTCAACACCATTTGGGAAATTTCTTCGAAAACTTTCAAACTTCATCACCAAAATTCGCTATGATAAAAACACAAAAATGAAATGCATTTTTCAATGTCATCATATTAAATTAGTGATTATTAATACTTCTTCAAGAAATTCCCAAACTTTGTATACTGTCCCATCCAAGTCAAATCGACAGTACCCGTTGGGCCATTTCTTTGCTTTGCAATAATCAATTCCGCCTGATTCTTTTTCTCTGTTTCGGGGAAGTAATATTCATCCCGATAAAGAAATGCTACAACGTCGGCATCCTGCTCTATGGCACCGGATTCACGCAAGTCAGATAGCATAGGTCTATGGTCACTTCTCTGCTCACAGGCACGGCTTAACTGAGATAATGCAATAACAGGCGATTCCATCTCACGGGCAATTGCCTTTAGATTTCTGGAAATTTCGGAAATTTCTTGTTGTCTAGAGTCTGTTCTGCCGTTACCACTCATTAACTGTAAGTAGTCGATTACAATCAGCCCTAAACCTTTTTCAACTTTCAAGCGGCGGCATTTTGAGCGCACGTCCATAGGAGAAATACCTGGGGTATCATCAATATAAATTGGCGCTTGGGACAGAGGCCCCATGGCACGAATCAAATCCTCCCAATCCTTATCATTTAATTCTCCCGTTCTAAGTTTTTGGGCATCCAGCATTGCTTCCGAACAAAGCATACGGTTTACCAACTGCTCTCGACTCATTTCCAGCGAAAAAACAGCCACAGGCACATTACCTCTGATTGCCGCATTTTGGATCATATTCAATGCAAAGGCAGTTTTACCCATAGAGGGTCGGGCGGCAAGAAGCACTAAATCTGACTTTTGCAGTCCCGCAGTCTTTGCATCAAAATCAACAAATCCTGTAGGCACCCCTGTTAGCTTTCCTTTAGAGCGGTAAATGTCTTCTATTTTTTCAATGGAATCAACAGCAATATCTCTAATATGATGAAACTCCTCAGAATGACGTTTCTGCATAATATCGAAGATACTTTTTTCCGCCTGATCCATTATGCTGTTGATGGATTCTTTTCCCTCAAAGCTCATTTGAGAGAGATTTCCCGCCGTACGAATCAAACGTCGCAAAACAGATTTCTCTTCAACAATTGCCGCATAGTGGCGTACATTCACTGAACTACCAACAGCGGTGGAAAGGGTGGCCAAAAAAGGCACACCACCAACCTGCTCAAATACGCCCTTTTCTTCTAGCTTGTTTTTCACTGTAACCACATCAATAGGAGATGCTTGACGGTACAATTCTTCCGCCGCCTCAAAAACCATTCTATGGTCAGGACGATAAAAATCTTCTCCAGAAAGAATTTCTAGGGCAACCGATGCCGCCTCTCTGTCCAAAAACATCGAGCCTAATACAGCCTGTTCCGCTGTTTCATCGTGGGGCGGCACACCACGGATATTTTCATTTTGTTTTTGCTGTTCCATGTATTCCGCCTCCGCTTTAATTAAATCTCTACTATTTTGATTGTAACTTCTGCTGTAACTTTAGGGTGCAACTTAATGGTTGCCGTTCTTTCTCCAACCATTTTAATGGGGTCGCCGATAGAAACCTTCTTTTTATCAATATCCTGTTTGGTTTGTTCCACAATGGCGTCAGCAACTTCTTTATTTGTAACAGAACCGAATAATTTACCGTTTCCGCCTGTTTTCACCTTTATTGTAACAACCTGCTCCTTCAAATTCTCAGCAATCTTCTGAGCATTTTCCAGTTCCTCCTGCTTTCTCTTTTCTTCGGATTTTTGCTTTAATTCAAAGTCATTTAAATTAGACTTGGTAGCTTCCACTGCAAGCTTTTTGGGGAACAAGAAATTCTTTGCATAGCCTTCACTTGCATTCACTAATTCACCTTTTTTACCAACACTTTTTACATCTTGTAATAAAATCACTTTCATATTACGCTTCCTCCTTCAAATATTCTTCAATGGCATGGCGAATGGCATCTTTTGCTTCTTCAGTGGTAACATTTTGAAGCTGTGCTCCAGAAACCGTAAGGTGTCCACCGCCGCCTAATCTTTCCATAATTCTTTGTACGTTAATATCTCCAAAGCTGCGGGCGCTGATATACACCGTATCACCCACCTTGCAGCATACAAAGGACGCCTTAACCCCTGTTACATTCATCAACTCATCCGCCGCTTGAGCTGCCGTCAGCGTTGAATTTTCCACGTTGGCAGGACAGACTGATATGGCAATATTGCCCATAAACAACTCTGCATCCTTTACTGTGGAAGCCTTTGCTTTATAGGCATCCATATCATTTTGGAATAATAACCTTACTCGAATGCTGTCTGCCCCGTTACGACGTAAAAATCCTGCCGCTTCAAAGGTAATTGCTCCTGTTTTCACACAGAAATTCTTTGTGTCTACAGTAATGCCCGCTAAAAGTGCATCCGCTTCATCACTGGTAAGCTTGACCCTTTTTCCTATATGCTGAATCATCTCGGTTATGAGCTCAGCTGTTGAGGATGCATAGGCCTCATGATAAACCAAAACTGCTTGATCAATGGCATCTGCACTTTTTCTGTGGTGATCAAATAAAACAATTCTTTTTGCTGCTTCTAACACTTGAGGGCTTTCCACCATGGTTTTGCGGTGGGTATCCACAATTATGACCAAAGTTTTTGCATCCATGGTTTTTAAGGCTTCCCCTGTTTTCAACGTTAGATTCATATGACTGCCATTGGCCATCATTTTATCCCAAAGTCTGCGTATACCAACGCCTACTTCATCCATTACAATATTGCATCTTTTGTCCATGGCTCTTGCAATAGCACAAATACCCAAACAAGCACCCATACTGTCCAAATCTCCGTTCTTATGGCCCATAACCAGAATTCCCGAAGACTCACCCATGAGCTCCCATAGAGCATCCGCCTTTACTCTAGCACGAATGCGGGCATTGCGCCCCATTTCCCCTGTCTTACCGCCGTAGAAAACAAAGCTTTCGCCCTCCTTTACAACAACTTGGTCACCACCTCTGCCTAAAGCTAAGTCGATGGAAGCTTTTGCATATTGCATGGATTCATCTAACGAATTGCCACCTATACCTATGCCCATGCTAACAGTTACGGGGATATGATCTCCCACGCTAATTTCTCGAATATCGTTTAAGATTTCAAATTTCTTTTCTTTTAATTGCAAAAGCATACCCTTTTTCATCAAAAAGAAGTATCGATCCTTTTCCAGCTTTCTGATTACACCGTCTACATCTTGGGCCAGTTGATTTAATTTTCTGTCAATCAATGCCGATAAAATGGGCCAACGGCTTTCATCCAAGTTGTCCACAACTTCCTCATAGTTATCTAAGAAAATCATACCTACAACGGTTTCCTGTTCTGACAAGCTTACAGCCAGCTGCTGTCTTTCTGTAACATCTATCATTGTCATGGTCAAAACCGTACCAATGGCACCATTTTCCTCAATAATATCACAATGATCCAAAGCTGCCTCAAAACTTTTATCACCAAAAGGAATCAATATGCTTTTGCCACCGCCGCTGTTTTTTAACAACTTTTCAATAACGGGCATTGCATCTTCAATATCAGTAAACACTTCTGCAAATTTTTCATTATACATTAGAATGTGTCCGCGGATGTCCAAAACAGCATATGGAATTGGAAGATTATGAGGAATCTGAAAATTTTCCTGCAAAACTGCAGTATCCAAAAAGGAAAGAGTCTCCTCATTGACTCCCTCAAAGGGCACATACAACTCTTTTAACAGCGGCCAGCCGAAAAAAACAGCACCACCACCAATTAATGTACCAATCCCTAAATAAATATCCACTAAGGTACACACAAAAACAACAACTACAATCAATATGATAGCAAGTATTACGTTGTCTCGCTTTTTAGATTTAAACATTTACACGCCTCCAAAACCCAATGGTTTCCTTCACGCCTTTTGTCCCAGCTCTCGGAGCAATTCCAATAAAGGGGTTTTCCATTCAGGTCTTTCCTCCTCCAAAAGGCCAAGCTTTAGTTTTGCTGTAGCCTTTTCATCAAGGGTTTGTTTAGAAATACCCATTCTAGCCGCTAAAAGATACATCACAATCTCCAAATCGGCTAATATTTCTGCTTTCTCCCCTTTTGTAGCATTTTCCTGCATCGCCGTATAAAATTGCGCCACAGACGATAGCATCCTGCACTGTAAATTTTCTGTCATTTTAACATGTTTAGCAACATCAAAATCCTTTCCGTTCATTTAAAAACCGCCTCCTATTAGATGGTTTTGGTTATTATATGCAATAATATATTATAGCATAAACTTTTGTCTATCTCAACATGAAAGTACCCCTTGGGCATTTTAAAACACGAATAGTTCGCCAAATACACCAAATTATGCCCTTATCAAACTTGATTCTATGTCTTTCTCTTGCAAAATCTCATTTTATAGTCATAACGGTTAAGGCAGTATTTCAACAAAAAAGCCGAAACGGTTCTAATGACTATTTCAGCTTACCTTTTCCGGCGCCTGATCGTAATCGGGATGGTTCTTTGAAACAACATCCATAATATATTCTGCCACCCAATCAAAGGGGAAAAACGTAAAGAAATATAAGGAATTTGTTTTGTTTTTCTTAAAAAAGGGCATGTATACTATCAGAAAACCTCATAAAAAAGGTCTTTATACTAAAAAATAAAATTCTTATGAAAAAGCTTGCATCACACTTTTTTACAAAACTTTGGTTTGAAGTGTTTTTTAATTACCTTTTCTATTGGTAAATGCAAGCGAATATTTGATGCTCTTTAATTTTAACCTAATTGCTATGGAAATATTGTGTAATCCATAGTATTATATTTAATGTAAGATAAAATTTTACAAAGAAACTAAGGGGAATACCTATGAAAAAAATTGATTTTAAAAACCTAGATAAGTCCTATTTAAAAATATCGTTGTATTTATTTGCAGTGGCGGCTGCCATTATTTTATTTGAAAAAATAATTGGGCACCTACCTCATTTAGGAAATGTAATCCACACCGGTCTTATTACCATATTGCGCTTGGGTTCTCCATTTTTTTTGGGTTTTGCTATCGCATATATTATGAACCCATTTATGAAGTTCTTCGAAAGATTGTTCTTGAAATCTATACCGAAAGCCCAAAACTATAAAAAACCCACTCGAATTTTTTGTATTCTAATCAATTACATTATTATTATTGGGGGTATATTCTGGATTTTTATTTATCTTGTTCCCGAACTAAAGGGTTCCGTTGTCTCCTTTGTGTCACAGCTGTCAACCTACTCGGCACAGTTAAATGAATCTACCACAGACCTTTTTAACCGCATCCATTTTATCAATGCAGAAGATGTAAACAATATCCTGAATAAGTTGTTGGCTCCAATTATGGGCATCTTCCAAAACGTGCCGGCGCTGATTACCAATATTCTAACAAACCTGTATTCTGTAGGTAAAATTACAGTTGATATTGTCATGGCCATTTTTATCTCTTTTTACATGCTGTATGATAAAGAGAATTTCAGAAATCATGCATTAAAAATCGTTTATGCCATTTCAAGCCGCAAAAGCGCAGAACACCTTGTTTATAATGCCCAACGAATCAATCGAATCTTTCAAAACTTTATCGTTGGTAAAGCAGTGGACTCTCTGATCATCGGGATTCTTGCCTTCATTGGTTTTTCCCTGCTGAATGCACCGTTTCCTTTGATTCTGAGCTTAATTGTGGGTGTAACGAATATGATTCCATATTTTGGGCCATTTATTGGTGCAATCCCCGCTATTATTATTTCACTTTTGGTGAATCCCACTACGGCAATTTGGGTTGGATTGTTCATTCTTGCTTTGCAACAATTTGACGGAAACTTCTTGGGTCCTAAAATTTTAGGAAATTCCTTAGATATCAGCCCAATATGGATTATTCTTGCGGTAGTCCTAGGTGCCGCATTGATGGGTCCTATTGGTATGTTTGTTGGTGTACCTGTTTTAGCAACCATTAAAATGTTCTTAACAGAATATATTAATCATAAATATCAAGAGAAATATGCAGAAAATGACCCCCTTGCTCTGGAAACTCATAAGCAAGCATCCCCGCCCGAGGCGTAAGCCGAAACATAAAAAGAAGGACCAGGCTTTTCAAAGACTGTCCTACGGACTTTTCGGAGGAAAAAAATGAATCAAACCAAACAAACAAATTTATTTGCGTTAATCTTTTTTGGCTTTTTTATTGTGAGCGGACAGCTTTTGTATCTCATACCCGTGATGCAAAAAATCCCCTATGTCTGGTTTTCAAGTATCGTTCAAATTGTATATTGTACCGTTCCCATTATTGGTTACTTTATATGGACGAAAAAAAATCCTAAGGAGGTTTTTCGTTTATACCCGTTGGGATGGAAAAACTTATTGTTAATTATCGCATTTGGCTTTGCCATACAGCCACTTATGCGTTTTCTTTCTTTCTTCACCTCCATGTTCTTTCCAAATGTTGCTCAAGAATTTGCAGATGCATTGGATGGAACCAGCTTTCTGGGAACCTTAATCACCATGGCAATTTTACCGGCATTTTTAGAGGAACTCTCTTTGCGAGGTGTGTTCCTTTCAGGTTACCGTCGTTTAGGTACTTGGAAAGCGATTTTTTGCACCGCCCTTTTATTCGGACTTTTGCATATGAATCCACAGCAATTTCCCTATGCATTCTTTGCAGGATTATTTTTCTGTTTTTTGGTGGAAAGAACAGGGTCTATTTGGGCCTCCATTATCCCACATTTTATTATTAATGCAACAAACGTAATCAGTATGTACCTCCCTACGGCTGAGGATGTTGCCACAATGGATATGCCAAGCAACACCATCCTGCTTCTTTATACCGGCATAGGTGCATTTATTTCACTACCATTTTTAGGACTGATTCTTTATCAGTTTTTGAAAATCAACCCCGTTAATAATACCCATATTCCAAAAGATGGATCAAAAGAGAGATTTCTCTCAATTCCTATTTTTTGTGTATTTGGACTATTTCTAATATTTGGCATCCTACCATATCTGGATTACTTATTATAAAGAACAATCTGGCACCCCTCCTTTTCCAGGAAGGGTGCCATTTTAATTGAACATCGCCTTATCCTTGTGTTAGACGAAAGCGAGGAATCTCATTCCCATCTACTCTTACCGCTTCCAGAAACATTTCCTTTGGTCGCACCCATAGACCATACTCACCGTAAAGTTGGCGATATACCACCATTTCCTCTAGTGTTTCAGAATGTTTTGCAACTCCCACTACACAGTATTTTTTCCCTTTATAATGCTCATAAATTCCGCCAATTACAATACTCATTTTGACCTTTTCCTTTCTCACTTACATCATACGTTGCTTCTACAGCGTCTTTAATTTCTACTATTGTTGCGTTGATGCAACGCATCACTTCTCATAAAATACCTGTTTTTTTATAAGCCACATGATAATAACTTCTAAAGCCTATCATATTTTTTCTCCCCTTACAACTCTAGAAAATTAGCATTAAAAAACGGCATCCGTTCTGCTTACGGATCCCGTTTTTATACTTCAAATTCAATTCAAAGGGTAGTTTATTCATTGAACTATAACCGAACACTTACTGTTCCATCTGTTTACCCAAAAATCCTGCTGCTGTTTGGGCAAGTTTGCCCTCAACCTCTCCCATCTTTTTATCCTTTGAGAGGAAGATAATAGCGCCCATGGCATCACCTTCAGCAATAATAGGGGTAATCAACTGATGATTATAACCCTCCATGCTGTCGTCATCCAAAATTGGCACAAAATTGCTGTCGTTTTTATCTGCAATCAAGGTTGTTCTTCGGTTAATACACTTTTCCATCTCTGGACTAATGTGTTTTTCATACAGTTCTCGTTTGGAGCCACCGGAAACGGCAATAATCTGATCTTTATCAACAATACAGGTTACATGTCCGGCAGTTTGTGCCAAGCTCTCTGCATATTCTTTCGCAAACGTCCCCAGTTCACCAATAGGTGAATATTTCTTTAAAATAATTTCACCCTCTCTATCGGTGAATATTTCCAATGGATCTCCTTCTCTAATGCGCAATGTGCGTCGAATTTCCTTTGGGATAACCACCCTTCCTAAATCATCTATTCTTCTTACGATTCCCGTCGCTTTCATAGAAAATACCTCCGTTTACAAATAAGGTTGTTACATTTGATTTCCTTGTGCTTGTATTATTTGTAAAAGAAAAGAAAATATACCTACTCCTAACGTAGAATAAAAAATAAAATTTCGATATAACTTCTCATAAAAATCTACATTTGGAAAACCACCGACAGATGAAAGAAAGTTAAAAAAATTGCTTTTTTATTTTGTATAACTATTCTGTTTCTATTCTAAAAACAAAAAGTATTTTCTATTTCAGAAAAAATGGGAAACAAAGGATTAACGGAAAACTTACTTTAAAACTCAGTCAGAATGGCACAAAAAAATGCCCCAATTTATATAATTGGAGCATCCTTATTCTCATTCTGCCTTACCATCTCTGCTCATCAAATCTAGAACTGCCTGTTCCGCATTCTTTCCTTGGAACAACACTTCATAAATCGCATTGGTAATGGGCATTTCCACATTATGCTCTTTTGCCAGTGTATACGCTGCCTCCACGGTATTTACACCTTCTACAACCATTTTAATTTCCGCAAGGGTCTCCGCAAGGCTTTTCCCTTGGCCTAATAAAATACCGGCTCTGCGGTTTCTTGAGTGCATGCTGGTACAAGTTACAATTAAATCTCCGATTCCAGAAAGGCCAGCAAAGGTTTCAAGTTTCCCGCCCATCTCAATCCCCAGGCGGCTCATTTCCGCAATACCACGAGTCATAATCGCAGCTTTCGTATTATCACCAAAGCCTAACCCATCAGAAATACCTGCTGCAAGAGCCATAACATTTTTCAATGCCGCACCCATTTCTACCCCAACCATGTCGGTATTGGTGTAAAGACGAAATCTAGGATTCATAAATTCCCCTTGTACCATTTTTGCCGTCTCTGCGTTTTCAGAGGCAATTAAACAAGTTGTGGGAATCTCTCTTGCTACCTCCTCGGCATGGCTTGGTCCTGATAGAACACAAACCTGACATTGGGGTACACATTCTTGAATCACTTGAGAGAGACGTTTTAAGCTGTTCTCTTCTAGCCCTTTGGCAACATTCACCAAAACCTGATTGGGTTTAAAATGGTGAGCAAAATCCATGGCAGTTTGGCGCACAGCTTTAGAAGGTACCGAAAGAATAATGATTTCTGCGTCCTTCACTGCATTCTCACGTTCTGCTGTAAACTTTAAGCCTTCCGGCAATATTACACCAGGCAAATATTCTTTATTTTCTCTCTCTTTTTGCATTTGTTCCACTGCATCCTGCCGTCTGGACCAAATGACAACGTCATGTCCATGTTTTTGAAGCATCACAGCCAAAGCTGTTCCCCAACTGCCCGAACCGATTACTGCAACTTTTTTCACTGTTGCCACCTCCAATATACTCCTACTGCACATTTTTATGCAGTGTAAATTTATTTTCCGTGCCGGATATTAACCGTCTAATGTTTGCTCTATGAAGCCAAGTTGCCAAAACCGCCAATGCAGTAAAAATCGCCACTCCTTCTGTGGGCATTCCTAAAAAATAGGCACTAATTGGAATGGTAATTGAAAATAAAATAGAACCCATAGAAATAAAGCCGGAAAAAGCAACACCCATAATTCCTATGGCTATGGTAATTACTCCTAGGTACGGAGAAAATACAAATGTTAAAGAAAGCACAACGCCAATAGTAGCAGCAATACCCTTTCCTCCTTTAAATTTCAGATAAAAGGGGAAGTCATGGCCTAAAATGGTTCCTGCTCCTGCATAGATTCCAGCCAGCAAACTGTCATCAGGAAATATCAGCCTGCAAAAGAAGAATGCCAAAACACCCTTTAAAATATCCCCAAGAAAAGTTGCCAGCCCCGCGCGAAAACCCAGCACACGCAAGGCATTGGTTGTCCCTAAGTTTCCACTTCCTTTTTTTCGCAAATCTGTTTTTGTCAGCTTTCCAACAATAAAACCCATGGAAATGCAGCCAATAAAATAACCGATTAGCAAACTAATGAGTCTAAACATATCAATCCTTTGCCCCTTTTTCCCTCGCTATAAAATGAATTGGTGTGCCAACAAAGCCAAATGCATCTCTCAACTGATTTTCTATATATCTACGATAGGAGAAATGGAATAATTCCTTTTCATTCACAAAAATAACAAAGGTTGGCGGTTTCACCGAAACCTGGGTCATATAATAAAGCTTTAACTGACGTCCCTTATCCGCAGGAGGTTGCTGCATCGCCATTGCCTCAATCAATACCTCATTTAACACACCTGTGCTGATGCGCAGAGCATGATTCTCGTGTACCATTTGAATTAATTCAAGCATTTTGTTGATTCTCTGTCCGTTCAGGGCAGAAATAAATACTCTTGGCGCATAGGGCATATAGGCTAACTCATTGCCAATATCCTTTAAATATTGGTTCATGGTTTTATCATCTTTTTCAATGGAGTCCCACTTATTTACCGCAACAATGGCGGCCTTGCCTCTTTCGTGGGCAATTCCTGCAATTTTCGTATCCTGATCAGTAATACCTTCATTGGCATCGATGACCAAAATAGCTACGTCACAACGCTCCACCGCCGCAACGGCGCGAATGATGCTGAAACGTTCAATCTCTTCTTTGATTTTGGCTTTACGACGCATGCCCGCTGTATCAATAAAGATGTATTTTTTCCCATCAATGGTAATGGGTGTATCAATGGCGTCTCTTGTTGTTCCTGGAATATTGCTTACAATCAAGCGATCTTCCCCAAGAATCTTGTTAATCAAAGAGGATTTCCCTACGTTAGGCTTGCCGATAATTGCAACACGGATAGCATCTTCTTCTTCTCCCAACGCTGAATCATCAGGGAAATGCTCCACAACTTGATCCAACATGTCTCCAAGACCTAATGCCTGTCCCGCAGAAATTGGCACGGGGTCACCAATGCCCAGCTCATAAAATTCATAAATATCCAAAGTGTCTCGTTTTGTGCTGTCCACTTTGTTTACTGCCAATACCACGGGCTTCTTGGTGCGGCGCAGCAAATTTGCAACCTGACGGTCATCATCGGTTACGCCTGTTTTTACATCAGTGATAAATAAAACAACATCAGCAGTTTCAATGGCAATTTCCGCCTGCTGCAAAATCTGTTTTTGAATAATCTCTTCAGAACCGATTTCCATACCACCGGTATCTATCAAAGTAAATTTATAGTTCAGCCATTCCACATCCGCATAGATACGGTCACGGGTTACACCCGGTGTATCTTGCACAATGGAGATTCTTTCTCCTGCTAAGCGGTTAAACAATGTAGATTTCCCTACATTGGGACGGCCAACCACTGCTACGATTGGTCTACTCATAATGATTCCTCCATATTTCTCTCTATCGCAAATAAATTTGTTTTTTTGCATTAATTAGGTATAATCACCCCTAAAAGTCACCCTAGGATTATACCACAGTATTCTTTCCAAATACAATAGCACATCTTTTGTTTTCAGCCCTTCAGCTCCATAATACCCGCCATAACTCCCCTGTCGTCTCTCATCTTTCTGTGGGAATAAAAACGCTCTGTGTCACACATGGTACAAAGTCCTGCGATTTCGATGTTTTTCACACCCATATTCTCCAATAAACGGTGATTTGTTTCCCAAAGATCAATACGATATTTCCCCTTTTCCTTGGGGTCGTCAAAAATAATCTCATCTGCAAAAGCTATATTTTTTCGAAACAACTCCACCACAGGATCATCCACCTGAAAACAGCATTTCCCAATGGAAGGGCCAATTGCCGCAACCACATTTTTCGGTTCTGTTTCAAATGCAGCCATCATTGCCTGTAAGGTATGCTCCGCCATACGGTTTCCGGTTCCCATCCAACCGCAATGTGCCATACCAATTGCTTTTTCTTTGGTATCCAATAAAAAAACAGGAACACAATCTGCCCCAAAAATTACAAGGGGTATATTGGGCTCGTTGGTAATCAATCCATCCACATCAAAATATTCCCGTTCCCGCAGTACGCCTTTACCTTTGTCTTTTGCTTCTATCCGTCGTACGTTCGTCGTATGGGTCTGCTGGGAGGTTACGTAGTTTTCTTTGGAAAAACCCATGGCATCTCCTAGAATCTCATAATTTTTCAGCACCAACTCTTTGTCCTCGCCTCTGGTCAAGCCCATATTCATCGTAGAATAAAAGCCCTTGCTTACACCTCCATGGCGTGTGGTAAAACAATGCTTTACCATTTCAGTTTGATTCAGATTGTCAAAAACAACGACTTCCACTTCTCCCAATTTTTTTATTTTCATGTCCCACTCCTTATGCTATCCAAAACGCATTCTCTGTATAACGAAAAAACGTTTTTCCATTCTCCTCTAAGACCTCTGCAACATCAAAACGAAAATCACTATCTAACGCATATTCTGCAATATATGCCTTTGCTGTGCGAATAATATGCTCCTGCTTACGTTGATTCACCGCCTCGCAAGGCTCTCCTTTTTTCCGTCCCGCCCTATATTTTACTTCGGTAAAAATGATGTATGTATCCTTTTTTGCAATAATATCAATTTCGCCCCCTTGGGTGCGATAATTTCGGGCCAAAATTTCATAACCTAAGCGACGCATCTCTTTGACTGCCATTTCCTCGCCAAATGCGCCCTTCGTCTGATTATCACCAGTGGTCACAAAATTTTTAACAAAGCTTTTTCGATGAATGGGACAAATGCCGTGAACACGAATGCCTGCAATATGCTCCGTTGAACCATATCCTTTGTTCGAGGCAAATCCATATCCAGGATATAACTCCTCATAGGTTTCCATCAATCTGTCACGATATACTTTAGCCACAATGCTTGCCGCACCAATGGACAGACTTTTTGCATCTCCTTTTATAATGCCCCTTTGAGGGATAAAAATTTCAGGAATTGTGACTGCATCTGCCAAAATAAACCTTGGTACAGGGTTTAATTGGGCAAGTGCCTCTCGCATTGCTTCATAAGTTGCCTGCAAAATATTGATTTCATCGATTTTTTCCCAAGAAACCACACCAATGCCATAAGAAACCGCCTTTTCTAAAATCTCTTCATAAAGGCTCTCTCTTTTTTTTGCTGAAAGTTTTTTAGAATCATCTACGCCCTCTATCGTACAGTTCTTAGGTAAAATAACCGCTGCCGCCACAACAGGCCCAGCCAGCGGACCCCGTCCAACCTCATCTACACCAGCAACCAAATCATACCCTTGGGCATAGCAAGCCCTTTCATATTCCAACAGAGCATCCAATCGTAATTGTTCTTTTTCAAAGGCGGCCCTTCTTTTTAAGGCCGAAGCAACGGCCAATTGAACTCCCTTTCTCTCATCTGTTGCATATGTGCCTACGGCTTGGTCTAATTCTTCCAATGTGCATTGTTGTAGGTATTCTTTTATTTCTTTTATTGATTGCATCAACCGTCCCGCCTTTCCTGTAATCATTATACCATAAAATAGAACGGATGCGGTAAAGCCCCACGGGAAAAAATTATATGCATCATTATAAGTGAGCGCGTTATCCTTCTTTTCCATTGGCAAAAAGAAAAACTTTTTAATACAAAATAGACATTGAATGAAAATCAATAGTACCAAGAAAAATTCTTGTATAGGAAAGATGCAAAAGTAAGAAATAATATTACCTACGACATTATTAATTTGTCTTAGAAAGTATACTGCATTGCACCCGAGCACCCGAAACCAGTAAATACACAAAAAGAGGCGTCCACATAACATAAAAGAACACCTCTTTTGTACACTCATTTAAACCAAATGTGATAATTTAAAAGACAAGTTCTGTAACATTACTCATTTTATTTGACTGGAAAACATTGCTGTTTCAAATTGATGTCTTGTTCAGCAAGTTTAACTTAGAATGGTCTTAAACCTGATATATTGGAAAATCTGCTGCGATTGCCTCAAATTTTTAAAGACAAGTATTTTTTATTTCTGAAGAATGAAAACCTTACTCGACATTTTCTGTTTACGACTCTCCACGGGATATTCAGTCTTCTTCGTTTTTAATGGCCCAATGAATCATAAAGGCTAACGCCGCTCTCAGTATTATAATCCCGCCAATAATAAGAATTTCGGAGAAGTCATGGACAATAACCGTTCGTAAAATTTCGCCGCCAAGCTTGAACTCAAGGGCCATAGCCATCCCTTTGGAGAGATTTAGTCGGGTATGGGGATCTCTACGAATATAGTTATATATTCCCTTAGCGCCGGCTATAATCATAATTCCCACACCAACAAACTCAAACATTAAGATTGCTGACTCTGTAAGCATAATTAAAAATTCTCGAAAAAATATCATTGCAACAACTCCTTCAAAAAAAATTTTCATTAGTGTATCATTATTTTCGTCAAAAATCCACTTTTTTCGTACACTTTTCAAAATTTTCTTTAAATTTGACAAAGATAATAAAAATATTTGACAATTTTAACAACTAAAATTAGCAATTTCACAAAAACAACAAGGTGATTTTTTCAAAATAGCGCCAATTTCAATTGACATAATAATTTCATATTATATTCTCAAAAATCAGAACCTGTTACATAATTATCCTTGCATTAATCTACCATCTTTCTTTTGCACAAAAAAATCCCCCCGAAAAATGCTACCTAAGCATCCTTGGGGGGATTCTCTTATACGTCCATGATAATTGGTAAAATCATGGGGCTTCTTTTTGTTTTTTGCCAGAGGAAGTTTTTCAGCGTATCTTTAATGACACCCTTAATATAATTCCAGCTGGTAATATTCTTTTCTTCGCAATCCAGCAATGCTGCCAGCACCACTTTTTTTGCTTCATCCATCAGGTCCTCTGCCACTCGGACATATACAAAACCTCTGGAAATAATATCAGGTCCAGCGACAATTGTACCACTCTCTCGATCCATGGTGACAACTACCACCATCAAACCGTCCTGAGATAAGTGCTTTCTATCTCGCAATACAATGTTACCAACATCGCCAACACCAAGTCCATCAACCATAACACGTCCGGCAGGCACAGTACCATTAATCTTTGCCTCATTACGTGTTACTTCCAACACTTCACCCAATTTCATAATGAAGATGTTGTTTTTGTCTAAGCCCATGGAAAGAGCCAAATCCTTATGGCATGAAAGATGCATAAATTCACCATGCACTGGCATAAAGAACTTTGGTTTTGTTAACGCAAGCATCAACTTAAGCTCCTCTTGTCTTGCATGACCGGAAACGTGGATTTCTTCCATATCTCCATAAATTACATTTGCGCCCTTCTTTAACAGCTCATTTATAACACGGGTAACATTCTTTTCATTACCGGGTATCGCAGATGCACTAATGATAATTTTATCCTCAGGCTTCACGTTTACCTGCTTGTGCTCATTCATCGCAATTCTGGTGAGGGCAGACATGGTCTCTCCCTGACTGCCGGTGGTGATGATCACAAGCTGTTCATCTTTATAGTTTTTAATTTCGCCAATATCAATCAGCGTGCGAGGCGGTATGGACAGATAATCTAACTCGGAAGCAGTTTTCACTGCATTGACCATACTTCTGCCGATAATGGCAACCTTACGTCCATACATATACGCAGCGTTTACTACCTGCTGTATTCGATGGATGTTGGACGAGAACGTTGCAACCATGATACGGTTTTTGGGAGTATCCTCAAAAATTTTCTCAAAAACCTTGCCAACGCTCTTTTCAGACATGGTGAAGCCTTTTCTTTCCGCGTTGGTACTATCGCTCATCAAAAGAAGAACGCCTTCTTTTCCCAACTCACCAAAACGCTGAAGATCAATTATTTCCCCATCAATGGGTGTATAATCCACCTTGAAATCTCCCGTGTGCACTACCGTTCCAATTGGCGTATGAATCGCCAGGGCAACAGCGTCCGCAATGGAGTGATTGGTGTGGATAAATTCCACATTAAACAGACCCAAATTCACTCTTTCTCTGGGAACAACCGTATGCAAAACAGTTTTATCCAGCATTTTGTGTTCTCTTAGCTTGTTTTCCAACAGCCCTAATGTTAGCAGCGTACCAAAAACTGGTACATTCAGCTGTTTGAGAATATAAGGTAATGCACCAATATGATCCTCGTGACCATGGGTCAGTACAATCCCTCTTACTTTGTCTATGTTTTTGATCAGATAAGTTACATCGGGGATAACCAAGTCAATTCCCAGCATATCATCCTCAGGGAATGCCAGACCGCAGTCAATGATCATAATATCATTACCATATTCAAGCATGGTCATATTTTTCCCGATTTCTTCTAACCCACCCAATGAGGCAATCTTAAGCTTTGCCTTGGGTTTTGGTTTTCTTCCTGCCAAAAAACACACCTCCTTTTCTTTACATTTTCCGTTTTCCTTATTTCATAATTATGCCGCAAAAAAGCGGAGTTTAAACCGCAAAAACAAAACCCTATACAAATAAAAATCATTTTATCTGTATTTTGGGTATACATAAAAAGGGCAGTCACCAGCATTTTTTGAAAGCATCTCTCGCACCACGCTTTCTTCCTAGAGGCTCTGCCAAATCCTATGTAGTTTGTTCTCTTTTCACGCACATGATGATTTGGCTATCAGCCTATCATCTATCGTAAACGCAAATTTCGTATGCGTCTTAGATCAAATTGTTATATATGCCATCTTAATCAGCATAATATTTCCATCAAATGGGCTGCATCTCTTCTAAGCCCCTATCCAAATGAAGGAGTTCCAAATTGAGTGCTCATATATTTATTGTATGTCTCTCATATATTAAAGTGAAAGAATCACGTTTGTTCTGTCTCAATAGGCATTACTTGTAAGCATACCTCTAAAAAGGAATGCCCTAAAGTAATTTTTAAAAGCGTAGGATTTCAATATGATACTTCCCATAGTTGCCTTTCAACTTTGTTTCAAGAAAATCCTTATTGAAAAGCATCATTTTATCATATTAAAAGAGCTTTCACAAGGGATTGGTCAGAATATTCTGATTCCAATTGTTTCTATCCCCGCTTCACTCAACAAAACATCCTACTTTTTCTTTATCATACAAAATGACCTTAGTCAATTTCCACTTCGTAGTCATCGCCCTTTTGTGCAAATAAGTCTGCCACACGGTCGAATTCCGCATCATCCTCAACCATTTCATAGGTAACATCATCTGTATTAATTGAGGTTTCCTTCAATATCAAAGCTTCTGCTTCATCATCATCAATCAATTCCGTTTCAACAACCAGTAAATACCGCTCGCCACCGCAAGCCACATTATCAATAATAGAAAACTCAACTTCAGAACCATCTTCTGCAGTCATTGTCACGGTTTCAAACTCAAATTCATTTACTTCGTCAAAAATATCTGCCATATAAACAAGCTCCTTTATATTCCGTCCCGTCTGCTACAGGCTCATCCCCTGTTTCTGCTATCCAAATAGCCCTGGAGGATATGCACAGCGGCCATCTTATCAATCACACTTTTTCTCTTTTCATGGCTCAGTGCCGCCTCACGCAACGCTCGCTCAGCTGCAATGGTACTAAATCGTTCATCCCATAAAACAACTTCTATATTGGGAAAACGTCTCTCAATGCGCTCCGCAAAAGCCTTTGTTTTGATACAGCGCTCTCCTTCGGAATTATCTAGGTTTTTGGGGTAGCCCAATACAATCACCTCGGGCTGATACTCCTCTGCCAATTCTGACAAACGCTTTAAGCTCTTCTTATATTCGCCAGGGTTATCTCTACGGATAATTTCCACACCCTGTGCTGTCCATCCAAAAGGATCACTCACCGCAATCCCAATGGTTTTATCGCCATAATCCAATCCTAAAATTCGCAAATGGTTTCCTCTTTCTTATTCATTACGATTCATGTAGTCCTTTACCAACTCTTCCAGCAGTTCATCTCGCTCCAATTTACGAATCATTACACGGGCATTCATGTAGCTGGTGATATAAGTAGGATCTCCGGATAAAATATATCCGACAATCTGATTTACGGGGTTATATCCTTTTTCCTTCAAAGCCGTACTAACAGCGATGAGGATCTTTTTTGCTTCATTCTCAGGTTCTTTTTCTACTCTTCCAAAATATTGTGTTTCGTTGATATTACTCATACTTCTCACTCCCCACCACTTGATCCATTCGCTCTTCTTATTATCTTACTTCATCATAATATAAACCAAAGCGGATTGCAACTATATTATCTTTACAGAATAATTACAAAATTACCTCACCAAGAGCATTTTCTCCTTGCACTTGAACAATTTTTGTAAAAATCAGCTGATTGGATAAGTCCACATCACTCTTTGTCAGCACCTTCATGTAATTTGAAGTATGCCCTTCATAAATGCCCGCTTCCACAGGTCTTTCATACAGAACCTCCAGGGTTTTGTCAACATACTTATTTAAAAATTCCCCGCTCATTTTATCACTCAATGCAAGCAATTGATGGCTTCTTTCTGTTTTTATATTACTTGGAAGCTGATCTTTTCTTTCTGCTGCCGGCGTACCATTTTTGGGTGAATAGGGAAATACATGAATCTTTGCAAAGCCTATTTCCTCAGCAAATTCATAGGACGCCTTGAAATCTTCCTCTGTTTCACCGGGAAAACCCACAATGATGTCCGTGGTTAATGCCACATCAGGCAAATACTTTCTTAAAAGGGCCGCTGCCTCACGGTATCTTTGCGCATCATACTTACGGTTCATTTCCTTCAGGGTTCTGTCGCACCCACTTTGCAAGGATAGATGAAAGTGATGGCAAACCTTTGGCAGCTCTGCCATGGTTTTTGCAAATTCCTCCGTCACCACATTAGGCTCAATAGAGCTAAAACGAATACGGCGAATACCCTCAACTTCGTGAACTTGTCGTAAAATTTCCAGAAGGTTTGTATCAGTCCTATCCTTCCCATAGCTTGCCACATGAATTCCTGCCAAAACAATTTCTTGGAATCCATTTTGTTCCAAACGTTTCACCTCATCCACAATATCTTTGGGCTCACGACTGCGGATTGGCCCACGAGCATAGGGGATAATGCAATAGGAACAATATTGACTGCATCCATCCTGAATTTTTAAATATGCGCGGGTACGATTCGCCAGTTTTTGAATAGAAAGAGGTTCAAACACGCGCTCCTTCATAATATCAGTCACATAGTTCTCCACACCGTTTTGAGGTTGATACTGTTCCACCATCTCCACAATCTGTCCACGGTCTTTGGTTCCAATCACCAAATTCACGCCCTCAACAGACATAATCTCCTCTGGTGCTGTCTGGGCATAGCATCCCACAACGACAACTACAGCATGTTCATTCTGCCTTTTCACCTTACGTATCAATTGTCTGGATTTTTTATCTCCAAAATTGGTTACCGTGCAGGTATTAATGACATATACATCTGCTGCTTCATCAATTCCTACAATTTCATATCCCTTATCAGCAAACAGCTCAGCAATGGCTTCGCTTTCATATTGGTTTACCTTGCACCCAAGGGCATAACTTGCTGCTTTTTTCATGGTTCTCTCCGTTCCTTCTCGGTCTCAAAGCCCAGTCAATTCTCGAATCGCTTTGACTACCCCGCCTTTATTGTTACTCCCCGCCTGAAAACGGGCGAATTTTTTCACACCGCTGGATGCACCTTCCATAGCATAGCTGTAATATGCCTGTTTTAGCATCTCAACATCATTATACTGATCCCCAAAAACCACGGTCTCTTCTGGGGTTATATTCCACATTTTTTGCAAGGCTGCAACAGCCGTTCCTTTTGTAACATTTCTTAACCCTGTGTCTAAACAAGCATCGCCAGAAATCACAAGATTTAAACTGTCATCCAGTTTTGGGCGCAATCTTTCGTAACAGTTTTCTGCGCTTTTTCCTCCATGAGAAATCATGGATACCTTAAAAATGTCATCCTTCACGTGAAATAAATCCTCCGCCAGCTTCATTTCATAATGAAATAAGGGTGATGACAAATAGTCCAAAAGCTCAGGGCTTCTGGTATAACTGCAATATTTTGCGCAAAGCAAAGGCTCAACATCATTGAGCTTAAAAATATTCTCCAAGCAATGGGTCACTTCCTGTTCTGCCATAGGCTCAACCACAAGCTCTTTTCCATCTTCTACCACAAAAGCACCATTCTCAGCGATTACAACAACATCCTTTATATGCTCATGAAAATGCTTTTTCAGGCTTGGGTACTGTCTGCCGCTCGCCACAACAAAACGGATCCCTTTTTCCTTTAGTATGGGCAAAATATTATAAATATCTGCATCAATATTCTTTTCATCATTGAGCAGAGTACCATCCATATCCGAAACAATTAATTTTATCATTTTATTCCCTCTTACACTTTACTTATTTTAAAAAAAATGGGAAGTATCTTTAATGCAATATTCACATCCTTGCCTGAAAGCCAAACTAAATATTTACGCAATTGGTCCCACTTCTGGCGTTTTAGCAAGACTTGTGAACAGATTTCTTCCATCTCTCCTAATTTTTCTATAATTTCATCTTTTTCATGCTTAGATAGGCCTTCCATAAACCCAATTTCTAAGCGCAGCTGTGTAAAATCAACATCCATGATGATGTCATTTTGCTCCAGCCTCAGATAATATTCTAGTAGTCCTTCGTTTTTATAACCGTTTTGACGAAAGCCTTCCAGCCGTTCCAGCATTTTCTTTACATTTTCACGATATGCCTCCGCCTGCAATGCAGTTTTCTCGTAGGGCTGAATCACCCTAAGCTCATCACAAAAGCCCTCTATGATATCTCCATAAGCACCCATCAAATAGCGGAATAAAACGGACATTTTCTCCTCATCATACGAGTAGGCATCCCAAGTTTCAAGACTGCGGTCAATATCTTCATCCAGCTTGCGACAAAAATCTTTTTCATTCATAAAGACCCCATCCTCTCCAGAACTATATCCACCCTCGTATTCTACTGTATCTTTGCAGTATATCATAAATTGAAACGTCTTTGCAAGGCTTCCCATAAAAGGAAAAGAGCCTTCCCCAAAGGAAAAACTCTCAAAGTCTTTTTCAAAGGGTGTCGACTTCATCGACACCCCGAAACGCTTTCTGTTTTCTTAAACTTCATCATCCTCAATAATTACAACCATACCGCCTAAACGTCTGTTTAGTTCACTTCTGGTAATTTTAATGATGTTAGGGGTAACGCCGTCTGCCTGGACTTCAATGAAATATGGCTCCTCATTGTCACAATCATTTTCATCCAGCCAACCGCCGAAGAAGGACAAAATTGAACGCATAATTTCAACGCTATGACCCCAATAATCCAGGTCAAGGAAAATCATGCGATTCTTCTCTCCGTTTTTAGAAAATTTACGACTTTTATAAACCATTGTAAAAAGCCGTCTTTCCTCGCCCTTGTAAGTGAAATAAACTGCCATTTCATTGCTTTCGCCGAAACGATTTTCATAGCGGTTTATTTTTGCACTGGGGTCGAAATATTTTAAAACAAACTGATAAAGCTGTTCCAGTTCTATTTCTTTTGTAATATATCCATGAGTTTTTGCTGTCATAGATGGCGCTCCTTTCTAGGCTCTCTCGTGTCAAAAAATAGTTTGTGTGCGAAATATCTCTTTATGATTGCATTATACAGTAACAAAAC
>JABNAD010000073.1_pt1 | contig 94698 bp, 95 predicted proteins | sample 7240381 | NCBI WGS metagenome assembly JABNAD01 (sample SAMN11332834, study PRJNA596920) | anaerobic digester metagenome | biome: digested sludge; isolation source: digested sewage sludge-derived enrichment culture grown on H2/CO2 | place: Germany: Goettingen | reverse complement strand
TAATGGACCGCTTGAGCTTCTCATATTCCGCATCGCCAGGCTTGAGGTTCTTGCATTGTTAATCTAAAGATATTCTGGTATAATATCTTTAGATTAACAAAGGGGGACAATCAAATGCCTAATATCAAATCCAGTACGGATCTAAGAAATAATTACAACGAAATCTCTAAATTCTGTCACGAACACGAGGAACCCATCTTCATCACTAAGAATGGTCAGGGAGACTTGGCTGTCATGAGCATCGAGGCATACGAAATGTTAAACGGCAAGGTTGAACTTTATCGTGCCCTTGATGAGGGTCGAGCTGCCATTAAAGCCGGAAAAAAACGTCCACTGACTGATGTCATAAAGGACCTGCGACAAGAGATAACCGATGGCAACGTATAGCATTGAGATCTCAGAGCCAGCCGAAAACGACCTACGAGACATTGTCCTGTACATCTCGTCACAATTGTCATCACCAATGACGGCCATAAATATGATAGATACGATTGAAGAAGCACTGCTTGGTTTAACCGAAATGCCACAGAAATGTCCGGCTGTTCCTGATGACCGGCTGGCTTCAATGGGGTACCGGAAACTTTTGGTTAAGAACTATGTCGCTTTCTTTACCATCGATGAACAATCCAAAGTTATCAACGTTGAACGAATCCTTTATGCTCGTCGTGATTGGCTTCGTATTTTGTAGTCTTTCACTTCCACCGGCCACCTTCCTGAGCCGTGATAGTGGAGTGACAGCTGCTGCACAACGCCATCAGGTTTTCTTCATCATGGTTGCCGCCTTTGGATAGGGGAGTGATGTGATGAATTTCATGGGCTGGGGTTAGTTTGCCATTCTTTTGGCATAACATACAAAGTGGGTGGGCTTTGATGTAACAATCGCGGATACGCTTCCATGCCCAGCCATAGCGTTTCCGGGTCTCAGGATCGCGCTGATACTTATTGTAGTGTTGCTCCGATAATTTCTGATGCTCCTCGCAGAACCGGCCAGCGGTTAATTCTTTACAACTAGGATAGCTGCAAGGGCGTTTAGGCTTTCTAGGCATGGTGTTCGCCTCCTTCAGGGCATAAGAAAAGCCACCATCAGATTTCTCCAGTGGTGGCCTGCGCCTACTTTTTTCACAATACTATTATAACACATTGGGTATTAACATCAACTCTCATTTACTCTCCACTTGCTTCAAATGTGATTTTTTAAAGGTCGTTGAAAAGCATTGACAACCTCACAAGAAAGCGGTAATATAACGCTAACAAATCCCACGGTCCTCTGTCATTGACACGCACACTCGGTGGGCTTTTTATTTTTAAAGAGATTTTTATGAGTAATAAACTCAGAACAACGTTGAGTGACTTCCGATACGATAAAGCATTAATACCAGAACATCGTCCATCACCTCATAGACCAAAAGCCAATCGGGTTCGACATGACATTCACGGCATCCTTTATAATTACCACTTAAATCATGATCACGATATTTTTGTTCCAGAGGTTCATCATCGGCAAGTTTTTCAATAACAGCATAAAGTCGGTCAATATCTCTGCCTTGTTTTTTGGCAAGCTTAAGATCTTTTTTAAACTGATTTGTGAATTTAACTTCGTATTTCATTCTTCCAGTGCAGCTCGCAAATCATCCATATTGGAATAACCTTTGACACTGCTATCTTTGGCCAGTTTTCGACCTTCGGTAATGGCAGCAACTGTTTCCTGATTCGGAACAGACAATTTCATTTCAAAAGGTATCCCATTTTCCCGGATTGCTTGTCTGAGAAAAATATTGATTGCTGTTGTCATGTTAAGACCAAGCTCTCCAAAAATTTTCTCTGCAGCTTCTTTGATATCTTTATCGGTACGAATATTCAAATTTGTACTAGTAGCCATTATAAGCACCTCCTTATCTACCATCATTATAGTTCGAAATGATCATATTGTCAATTCAATGTACGCATCATATACGAACTTATGATGAGCATTAAGGTTTATTTTAAGCTTGAGCTCGTTCATATTTTTCTGCATAAGAAAAGCCACCATCAGATTTCTCCCGTGGTGGCCTGCGCCTATTTTTTCACAATTTGTTTTTAGGACTTGTTGAGTGGTTGATTTAGATGTTTTGTTAACAAGGCCTTTTAAAGAATTTCGAGATCAGAAAGGCAAGTGCTACATGAATTTAGTAGATCAATGTAACTCATCAGATATGGATGAGCTGAGAAAATGGGCAAAAATTCCCGTGGAGATGCAGCAAAGGCTCTTACAAAATGTGTTTTGCTCAAAATGTGGGGTGACGACAATTGTCGACTATGGTATTCAAAATGATCAATTCGGTTTGGTTCTGCAAGGTCGCTGTAAGTAGTGCGGTGAGAGCGTAGCAAGATTTGTCGAAAATGATTAAAGGTAGCCAATGAACTGATAGGGGGTGATTGAAATGAGCAAAATCTCCATTCGTTTTTTTGATGATAAGGAAGTGCAGGCTGTTTGGGACGATCAAAAAGCCAAGTGGTGGTTTTCTGTTCTGGATATCATCGGTGTTTTGTGTGGCGAGGACGACTACACAAAAAACAGAAATTATTGGAAATATTTAAAGACGAAACTTAAAAAAGAAAACAACGAGTTGGTTAGTGCTGCTAACCAACTAAAACTGACAGCGGCTGACGGGAAAAAATATCGAACGGATACATTTGATTATGACGGTATCATCGAACTTGCGAAAAATTTTCCGAGCAAACAGGCAAATCGTTTTATTGAATGGTTTAGCTATAGCGATGAAACGATTGATGGGAAGAGCAAATCAAAGGCATATGCTCTTTTTGATAGTTCCCTGTTTAATACAATCAAAGAATATATCGCAAGAAACGACTAAACGGTGCACAAATTGTCGGATGAACGAAGTCATCTTTTGATAATATGCTATTGGAAGGGGGGATCAAATGGATTCGTTAAGCAGTATGAATAATGCCTTGACCTATATTGAAAGTCACTTGACAGAGGTGATTGATTTTAAAGTATTGTCAAAAATTGCACTCTGTTCGGAGTATCATTTTAAACGTATGTTTTCTTTTTTATCTGGCATCAGCTTATCTGAGTATATTCGAAGAAGACGGCTGACTTTGGCGGCGTTGGAATTAAAAGATTCAAATTTAAGAATCATCGATATTGCTATGAAATATGAGTATGGATCAGCCGATTCATTTTCCAGAGCCTTTTATTCTGTCCATGGTATTTTGCCGTCTGAAGCAAGAAACGAAAGTGCCCAAATTAAAGCATTTCCCAGAATGACCTTCCAATTATCAATTCAAGGAGGATGTGAAATGAATTATCGGATTGTTGAAAAAGAACCATTTAGACTGGTGGGGTACAAAAAGAGAGTACCGATGGTTTTTAGTGGGGTTAATCCAGAGATTACTAAAATGTATGAACTGCTAACTTCGGAAGTAATTGTTCAATTAAAAAGCTTATCCAATATTGAACCAACTGGAATGATTAGTGCATCGACAAATTTTTCCGAAGGAAGAATGGACGAAAAGGGAGAACTGGATCACTATATTGGTGTTGCTACCACAAGCAGTGATGTCGGAGATTTTGATGAACTGGAAGTTGAGTCGAATACCTGGGCCGTATTTGAATCAATTGGACCATTTCCTGAAACATTACAAATAATTTGGGGCAGAATATATTCTGAATGGTTTCCGTCATCAGATTATGAATCCGTAAACGGCCCTGAAATACTCTGGAACGAAAGTACAGATTTGCATAATCCTAAATACAGAAGTGAAATCTGGATTCCCGTAAAGAAAAGCAGCAACTAATATTTGAATGTTAATCTGTTTGTTCAATCAAATTATGATAAGAATACTTATATCGACTTGCTTATGTTGGCCGCCGAGCAGGAAATCATAATCGATAACAACCAGGTTTTATATCCACTGGCCACGTTGCTGGGCTGTGATGACGGTCTGACAGTTGTTGTACGATACTAATAGGTGCTGGTTAAAGATAAACTCAACTAGTCGAGACGATACTAATCTCGATTAGTTGAGTTTTGTTTTTTTGAAAAACTTTACAAAAGTTAGCTTGAATTAATATTTTTAGTGGTGTAGTATTGTCCCTATGACTTGGAAATCGACAGTTTAGTTATGTGAAAGGGAGTATCAATGAATTATAAGATAGGAAAAAGCTCTAAAGCCAATCCCGATGCCGCCGTCACCGAGGCGACCAGTCAGCTGAAAAAGCCTCAGCTGCTTCTATTTTTTTCAGGGGTGGACGATTTTACCGCCTATGCCAGAGAAATAAAGACCCGATTTCCGGATGCTGTTTCGATGGGCGCTACCACCTTTGCGGCCTTTTGTAAAGATGGGGCGTATAAAGACAGCCTGTTAGTCATCGGTTTTGAAGATGGGATCGTCTGTGAAGCGGGTCTTTTAAAAGATGCAGATAAATATCCGCTAAAATATGTGGAGCAGGTTGAAAAAGCGGCAGCCCGGTTCAATAAACCGCAGAATACCATCTGCCTGGAGTTTTCCAGCGCCCTGATCAGCTGTGAGGAATTGGTTTTGTCAACCCTCAATGCGGTGCTGTCAAAAAAGAAGATCCCGGTTTTTGGCGGCTCTTCTGGTGACCGGGGACGGGCCGAAAAAACCATCATCGCTTTAAACGGTCAGGTCTACCAAGATGCCTGCGTCTTTGTGATGATTGAAAACCTCGGTGGAAAAATCCGTTTATACCGGGAGAATATCTATAAACCGACCCGTCATTATTTTAAATCCACCAAGGTAGATGTGCGCAAACGGATTGTCTACGAATATGATCACAAACCGGCTGCTTCCGTAATGGCTGCCGCCTTAGGTGTCAAGGTCAGTGAATTGCCCAAATATCTGGATAGTTATCCATTGGGCCGGATTATTGGCAATGAAATGTTTATTGTCGCGAACAATCAGGTTGTCAATGGCAGCGGCATGGAATATCATGCCCGCATCTACAACAATTCCCAGATGGTGCTACTGGAGCCTGATGATTATCAAACGGTTCTTCAAAAAACACTTGACAAGGCCCGGCAGGAATGCAGCCGCCCCAGTTTGACACTAATGGTCAATTGTCTGGCCCGTTCGATTCTTTTTGAATCCAATGGTGAGTTAAATCAGTTTGCCACCACAGTCGGAAACGCCCTGGGCAATTATGTCGGTTTTGCAGGCTATGGCGAGCAGCTGAATCAGCAGCACTTCAACCAGACTATGGTGCTGGCAGTATTTGAATAGAGTGGGAGAGATGAACTTGTTAGAAAATAATTGTGTGAACAGCAGCATGATAAATGAAACCGGCTTTATGATAAAAAAGCGTGATAAAACAATGGAAAAGAGCATCCAGTTTGGCGTTAAGCATATTGAAGAAAAAATCGAACTGCTGATGCAGGAAGAGGTGGAAGTTTCAAACTATTTGGATGATGTGGCAAAAACCTATTCGCAAATCACCAACATCAGTGAAATGACAACCAATATTAATGACGATTTTAAGAGTTTCAGTTCCTATGCCAATCAGATTAATACGGTTATCGATAACTCGGATACGATGATTAATCAAACCGGCACAAATGTAACCGAACTGGCAAACAATATTTTACATACCAATGATCAACTTGATAACATTGCCGAGGTTTTTTTACAGTTGGAAAAAGACTTTGCCAACATTAAGAATATGTCCAACGGTATTAATGGTATAGCGATGCAATCCAACCTGCTGGCTTTTAATGCCTCCATTGAAGCCGAACGGGCTGGTGAGGCGGGCCGGGCTTTTGCCGTGGTCGCCCAGCAAATGCGGGTCTTATCGACATCGACCAAGGAACTGGTTGATGGTATTGATGACAGCGTCAAAGCGCTTTATAAGAGCATCAAAGATGTCAATATTGAAATTCAGGCGTCAAAGTCTGCAAGTATGGCAAATCTGCATAAAGTTAATGCGGTAAAAAGTAATATTACCCAAGTTAGCGAGTGTACCGATGAGGTTAAGAATTTCAGCAAACAGATCATCAAAGGCATTGATGCCACCAGCGAGCGGATCAATGGTGCAGCAGAAGGGTTTGGGGCCATTTCAGAGGTTGTCGATTCGTTTGGTGAAAAAATTGATACGCTTAATCAAAAAATGAGCAAAAAATCCACCATTATCTGCAGTGTCATTGATTTTCTGCAACAAATGGAGAACATGCTGGCTGAACTGGTCACAGATTAACCCGTTTCTGCAGGTGCCGATAGAATAAAAAATGGTGCGTTTTGATGCGAGGGGTGGGTTGCTATGGCATGATCACCTATTTGCTTTAAAATAGAAAAAATTTCGTGTTAAAGACGTTGCACGACCGGATTGTTTGGATCTGGTTGGACGACGTCTTTTTTTCCCCAGCTAGCCGTCTAAGGTTCAGTCAACGATGAATAAGCCTCAGGATTTATGCAAAAATAGATAAAAAAAACTGAACTGTTCGAAATATTAACGTCTAAATCATTTTTTTGTTTAAATTCCCTAAATCGGTGTATAAATGACAGGGAATAGGCCTTAATTGGGTAATCTGTAATGATATTGCAACAGATTATTAAATAAGTGGATGCTTTAGCCGATCAGGGCGAAATAATTCAGTTTGTGGTAGACAAAAGATAGTTCAAGAAAAATCGAAGTACGTGAGGTGACAAATGTGACAAGAAATTTCGAAAACGAACCAATGGTGGAAGTCTACATTTTTGAAACGATCCAAAATCTGGAGCAGCTGGAGCAGGCGATCATCTGCAGTGAAAAAAACGGTGGTTTCACCCCGGATGATGTCAGTGAGATCTTTCGGTTTATGCATACCATCAAGGGCTCATCGGCAATGATGCTATTTGATAACATCGAAAAGGTGGCCCATGCAATGGAGGATGTTTTTTACTATATCCGTGAGCAAAAACCCTCCGGACTGGATTTTTCGGCAGTTTCTGATCTGGTGTTGTCATGTGTAGATTTTATTAAAGCGGAGATCGAAAAAATTACCAATCGCTATGACGCCGACGGTGACCCTGCTTTTCTAATTGAATCTTTAAAGGTGTTTTTAGGCGAATTGCGGCAGATCTTTGGCGAGGAAGACAGCCAAAACCGGAGCCAGCAAAAAAAGCAGCAGTATTACATCCCTCAAGAAAAAAAAACAGAGCCCACTGCTGCGTCACCAAATCAGGACAGCGACGGGAAAGCTGCGGGTTCCTGCTATCAGGTGATTATTCAATATGAAGACGACTGCACAATGGAAAATATCCGCGCTTATACGCTGGTCTTCGGGTTGGCCGAGCTGGCCGAAGAGGTTTATTATTTACCAGCCGACATTGCTGAGAATCCCGACACAGCGGCCTATATTCGGGAAAATGGTTTTGAAATCTATTTTAGAACCGAGCTGGGCTATGAAGAAATCAAATCTCATTTTGAAAATATTATCTATGTGGAGCAGTTGCTGTTCCGGGAAATTGAGGATGAACGGCTGGATCTATTCAGGCAACCGCAGGAGCCGACAGCCCCCCCTGAAAGCTTTGTTTTGCCGGAACCGGAGCTGGCGAAACCGATATCGCCCACTAACCTTTCGGCTGCTTCTGAGGAACTCCCCAAAAGCAGCGGTGGGGCCACCCAGAAGATGATCAGCGTCAATGTGGATAAACTGGATAATATGATGAATCTGGTGGGAGAACTGATGATCACCGAATCGATGGTCACCCAATGCCCGGAAGTGGAAATGATTCAATCAGAGAACTTTCATAAAGCAGCCATTGAGCTTCATAAAATCACGGTGGAACTTCAGGACATGGTCATGTCGATTCGGATGGTGCCGCTATCGACCACCTTTGTCAAAATGAACCGGATTGTCCGGGACATGTGTAAAAAACTGAGCCGGGAAGTGGTGCTTGATCTCTATGGCGAAGAAACCGAAGTCGATAAAAATATCATCGAGCATATATCCGATCCGCTGATGCATATCATCCGCAATGCCATTGATCATGGCATTGAAAGCGAGCAGGAACGGTTGGCCAAGGGCAAGGAAAAAGCTGGCCGGATCATTCTCGAAGCCAAAAACGTCGGCAGTGATGTGCTGATTGTCATAAAGGATGATGGCCGGGGTCTGGACAAGGAACGAATTCTAAAAAAAGCCCGGGAAAACGATCTTCTGACCAAACCCGAAGCGGAAATGAGCGACCGGGAGATTTTTAAACTGATTCTGCTGCCAGGGTTTTCCACCAAGGAAAGCATTACCGAATTTTCCGGCCGGGGCGTGGGTATGGATGTGGTCACCAAAAATCTCGAAGAGGTTGGTGGCACAGTGCTGGTGGACAGTGAAATAGACCGGGGCACCACCATCACCCTGAAAATCCCCCTGACTCTGGCGATTGTCGAAGGGATGAATATCCGGGTTGGCAAATCGCGCTATACAATCCCGATAACGACGATTTCTGAATCCTTCCGGCCCAATCAAAAGGACTGTATGATGGATCCGGACAACAACGAAATGGTGATGGTGCGGGGGCAATGCTTCCCGATCCTCCGGCTCCACAAGCATTACCAGATAAAAAATGCCGAAACCGACCTGACCAAGGGGATTCTGATTATGGTGGAACAGGACGAAAAGGTGATCTGCGTATTTGCCGATGAACTCCTGGGGCAGCAACAAGTGGTGGTTAAAGCACTCCCCAATTATGTCAATACCATGAAAAAAGTCCTGGGACTGGCTGGTTGTACCCTGCTGCCTGACGGCAGTATCAGTCTGATTATGGATATCAGCGGCCTGACTGGTTTACGGGTTCAATAACCGCCATGGATCAAATCAACTTATAAATTGGAGCTCACGTCAGTTTCGCAATGACCTAATATTTGTATGGATAGGAGTGGTACGATGATAAAAGAAGCGACCGAAGAATTTGATCAGGACGATGATCAACAGGGGATGTATTTAACCTTTGAGCTGGCTAATGAGTACTACGGGATATGGATTGGTTATGTGACCGAGATTATTGGCATCCTGCCTTTTACCGAAGTGCCGGAGCTTCCGGCCTATGTCCGGGGGATCTTCAACCTCCGGGGTCGGATTATTCCCTTAATGGATATGCGTCTACGGTTTCAGAAAAAATTTGTTGCGTATGATGAACGATCCTGTGTGATTGTCATCGATGTCGGAAAAAATACCGTTGGTCTGATCGTAGACAGTGTTTCAGAGGTGATTTCGTTTGAAGCAGCAGACATTATTGAACAACCAATGCTCAGTTCAGGCATTTCCAACCAGTTTATTAAGAGCATCGGCAAGGTGGGAAATGAGGTCAAACAACTGCTGGACTGTGACAAGTTATTATCCAACCAGGAAGTGGAAATTCTAATCAATCAGAAAGATGAGAGGTACAAGGATGAGATGGTTTTATAATCTGAAAATTGGCACAAAGTTGATTCTCGGTTTTGTTGTGGTTGCATTGATTGCTGGCGGTATTGGGGTGATGGGCGTTATCAACATCCAGACGGTGGATCGTCAGGACACCTATCTCTATCAGAAAATGACAGTACCTCTGGGTGAACTGATTTATATCACCGATGCTTACAAAGGCATTACCAACGATGTCAACGGGATTATTTTATCCGGAAATGCTGATGAAATCGCCCGGTTGGAAGCCAGTATTCAAGAACAGAATACGGTGTTTGATGGTAAAATGCAGAGTTTTCAGACGACACTGATTTCCGAAGAAGGTAAAAAGCTGGTGGAAAGCGCCATTGCTCAAAAAGAAAAGATGAATCAGGCCAGTGCCGCAATCATTGCCCTGGTACGACAGGGAAAACAGGCCGAAGCCATTGCGCTGATGAAGAATGGTGACTATGCCAGTGCCGCCGCCCAGATGGAAAGTGATATTGCCCGGATGATTGAAATAAAACTTCAGGTGGCTGGCGAAACGGCCGATGGCAATAGTGCCATTGCCAGTTCCTCAACCTTTATGACCATTATCTTGATCGTTATCGGGATGATTCTTTCGATTCTGCTGGGGATCTTTATTGCCTCCACCATCAAAAAACCGGTCCATCAAATGGTTGATGCTTCCAAACGGATGGCCGATGGCGATCTGGATGTCGCCATTGACATCACGACCAAAGATGAAATGGGCGATCTGGCCAGCGCCTTTAAGCGGATGGCCACCAATATCAATGAGGTGATGGTCAATATTAACGAAGCCACTGAACAGGTCGCTTCAGGTTCCCGGCAGGTTTCGGATTCCAGTATCTCCCTGTCTCAGGGTGCCACCGAGCAGGCCTCTTCGATTGAAGAACTGACAGCCTCGATTGAAGAGATCGCTGCTCAGACCCGGCTCAACGCCGAAAACGCCGAGCAGGCCAATCAGCTGGCTGAAGATACCAAAGAAAATGCCAACCAGGGCAACAGCCGGATGCAACAAATGCTGGGCTCCATGGAAGACATCAGCGAATCCTCCAATAATATTTCCAAGATTATCAAGGTAATTGATGAAATCGCCTTCCAGACCAATATTCTGGCGCTGAATGCCGCAGTTGAAGCGGCCAAAGCCGGACAAAATGGCAAAGGCTTTGCCGTTGTCGCCGTAGAAGTTAGAAATCTGGCGGCCCGGTCGGCCAGCGCCGCCAAGGAAACTACGGCCCTGATTGAAGGTTCAATCAAAAAAGTCGAAGGTGGCACTAAAATTGCCAATGAAACGGCGGCTGCACTGGTTTCGATTGTAGACTCGATTGAACAAGTCTACGGGCTGATTAATAATATTTCGGTGGCCTCCAATGAACAGGCGATTGGTGTGGAACAGATCAATCAGGGCATTACCCAAATTGCCAATGTTGTTCAAGGAACCTCGGCGACCTCTCAAGAAACGGCCGCCGCCAGCGAAGAATTGGCCAGTCAGGCAGAACTCCTTAAAGAACAGGTGTCCCGCTTTAAACTAAAACGGAGCGGTTTCATGGGTGCGACCGGTTATGAAAACGTCAGCCCCGATATGATGCGAATGTTTGAAACCATGAAAGAACAAAACCGCCAGTCGGTTAAAAAGCGATCCGGTCAGAGCACCCATGCGCCAGTCCCAAAAACCATCATCCTCAGTGACGATGAGTATGGTAAATACTGACAGCCAGTCATCGGGATAGGGCTATGACTTCAGAAAAAATGTGATGGGAGTAATCAGATGGATGAAATGAGACTGCATCTCAAAAACAAAGATAAAGCCTGGCTGGTGTCAACTTTAAACAGCGCTGGCGATGCGATCATTACCTGTGATTTGGATAATCAGCTGGACTTTGCCAATGCTGAAGCCCTAAGAATACTGGGACGGAGATTATCAGACGTTTTGGGCAAACCCTTTGAGGACGTATTAAAACTCTATCGGGATGGTCAACAGGAACCGATTCAATTTTGGGAATATGGCGAAAACAATCAAGTCACAACAGCCGTGGGCCTGCCTCGGCGCAGCTATTATATCCGACCGGATGGTCATAAATGCTATCTGTCGGCACGCTTATCTCCGCTGATATCAGAAAGTGGGGACTATCTGGGAAAAGTCGTGGTTTTTCGGGATATTTCCCGGATTATCGAAGCCGAGAAAACCATTAAAAAAGAACGCAACAATCTCAAAATGATGTTTGATCTGCTGCCGACCAGCATGCTGGTGATTGACGAAGAGCAATCTATCACCCGGGTCAATCAGGCCTTTCTCAAAACCTTTAAGCTGGAGGAAACCCAAGTCACCGGGAAGGCCTTTGGTGACGCTCTGGTTTGCGTGTTTAGTGCCAATGGCGGCTGTGGCTATTCACTTAATTGCAGCAGCTGTCAGTTTCGCCGGATTGTAACCCGGGCCATCTCAGACAAAGCCGTGGTACGGGATAAGTCCATAAGGGTTAATTTCATCCACCAGGCCAGCGAGGAAATCCGCTATATTAACCTTAATGTACTGCCAATTGTCACCGCCAACCACGCTGAGTTTATTATTACACTGGACGATATCACCGAGCAGGTATACTATGAAAAAGGCTTAAAGGAAGCCCGGGAGTCCAGCCTTTCGATACTGGACAGCTTACCGGTGATGATTTTTCGGATTGACCACGATCATCGCTGCGATTTCATTAATCAGACCTTTAAAGCCTTTATGAACATTGCCCGGGAGTCTTTTCTGGAAGATATCCGGAGTCATATGAAAAAAGCGGATCAGACCCGCTTTATCGATATTCTCAAAGATTCGCTGGAAGAACAATCCAACTTTAATATGGAGCTGGAGCTATTGGCCCCCAACAATACCTATCGCACCTTCCGGGGAATGGGTCGACCCTTCTATGATAAAAACCGGGAATATGCTGGCATGATTGGGATGTTTCTGGATATCCATGACGAACGCTTTGCTGAAGAGTTGTTTATAAAAAGTCAGAAGAAATACTACTCGCTGTTTAAATACATGGACAGCAGTATTTCCTATTTCAAAGCCCTTTATGATGAAGGCCGAAATCTGGTTGATGCCGAACTGGTGGAAATGAATCTGGCTACGGAAAGACTCTTTGGCATCAAGCGGGATGAGGTTATTGGGCACAAATTATCGGAAATGGGGTTTCTGGAAACCGAAGAAAGTCAGGGTTTGTTCAATCGCTTTCAGGAGGTCTTTAGTTGCGGAGAAAACATCCAACTGGAAGAATATTATATGATTCGCCTGAAAAAGTGGGTGGAGGCTTCAATATATAGCCCTGAAGCTGGATATATTGCGGTGCTGTCATCTGACATCGACAGCAAGAAAAAAACCGAGATTAAATTAAAACAGGCCATTGCCCGATCGGAGGAGGCCAATCGGGCCAAAAGCGAGTTTCTGGCCAATATGAGCCACGAAATAAGAACGCCACTCAATGGCATTGTCGGGATGATTGATCTGACCGCCCTGGAACCGTTGACCGAGGAGCAGCAGGATAATCTGCGGACTGCCAAGGTCTGTGTCAGCTCGCTGATTGGGATCATCAACGACATTCTCGATTTTGCCAAAATGGAAGCCGGAAAATTGATGATTAATCCGATGAGTTTTAATCTCATGGATCTGATCGAATCGACGGTTAAAGCCCATAAAAAACATGCACTGGAAAAGGGTCTTGACTTATCGGTCGACTATCGTAGCATCATTTCAAACTTTGTCATCGGTGACAGCATGCGCCTTAAGCAGATTATCAATAATTTGCTCAGTAATGCCATCAAGTTTACCAATACCGGTTCGGTTAAAATTATAGTCAGTCAGGAACCCGTTCCTGAAAAGAATTACGAAATTATTCAAAAAATTGCCATCACCGACACTGGGATCGGCATTGATGTAAAAGACTATTCCATGCTTTTCAAGGGCTTTACCCAGATCGACGGTTCCTATACCCGGGAATACGGGGGGACCGGTTTGGGGCTGGTGATCACCAAGCAGCTCTTGGAAATGATGGGTGGTGGTGTGACCTTCAGCAGTCAACTGGGGGTCGGAAGCACTTTTTCCGTTTTTCTGCCAATGCTTGTTACTAAAAAACCTGGGCAAACTGCTATGGATACCCGGGACGACAGCAGTTTTTCAGAATGTCAGATCCTATTGGTGGAAGACGATCCGGTCAATCAGATTGTTGTAGCAAAATTGCTTAAAAGCATGGGTGCCGTTGTCGATGTGGCGGAAAATGGCGTAGCGGGTATTGATGCAGCGACCCAAAAAAAGTATGATCTCATTCTAATGGATATCCAGATGCCAAAGATGGACGGCCTTGAAGCAAGCCGGATCATCCGAGGGGGCCAACATTACAATCCTTCAGATGGGTATCTATATAAACAGGAAAACCATCTTAATCAGAAGACACCCATTATTGCCCTGACTGCCTTTGCCTTGAAGGCAGATGAAGCGTCATTTAAAGCCAGCGGGATGGATGGTTATCTGTCTAAACCGGTGGATCGCTTTGAGATGCAGAGCCTGCTAAAAAAATATCTGGATAATAAGCAGCAAGCAAAAAATCAATTTGTGCCACTCGCAACCAATCGCTTTGATGTGCACGTGCAGCTGATGTCGGAAGCTGCTTTAATAAAACCACCCAAGCCAAATGGGCAGGATCCGAATGCGGTTACACAAAAAATTGATCAGTTGCAGCAACTGTTGGATCAGGAAAATCTGGAACTAATGGAAGTGATTGCCCATCAGCTAAAAGGAATATTTGAAGGAATGAATGCGGAAGAATTAAAAAATCTGGTTTTTAAAATGGAACTTGCAATCCGCAAAAGCCGGATCGGAGCAGTCAGTGAATACATGGAACAAATCTCAGCAATCTGGTATGCGCAGAATGCCGGAGCTGCCCGGGAGAATTGAAATGAAACGAATTTTAATTGTGGAAGACGACATGGTCAGTCGCAAATTCTTGGCCAAATTTTTAAGCCGCTATGGCGACTGCGATATGGTGGTGGATGGACTGGAAGCCATCGATGCCTATCTCCTGGCCAGTCAGGATGGCCACCCCTATGATCTGATCTGTCTGGATGTGATGATGCCAAAAATTGATGGCATCCAGGTTTTAAAAACCATCAGGGATCTGGAACGTCAGCAAGGCATCCCGGAAAACGAAGCCTGCAAAATAATCATGACCACCGTTCTGGGAGAAACCCCGGTGGTTCAGTCAGCCTTTGATTATAACTGCAATGCCTATGCATCAAAACCCCTTGACATGAAAAAACTGACAGCAGTATTGGGGAAAATCGGATTTATTTAAATGGGCTTATCCCGTTGGAGAACTGTTTGCACTACTTAATCAGAAAAAAACCGCAATCGCCAGCGACTGCGGTTTGATGATTTATAGAGTTTTGGCGTAGGTGCCAATTTTTTTATCAACGTTTGATATATGCTTGGTCAGCCAATTTACAATCATCTGATTGGCGTTAATAATCAGGGTGATATTTCCACCGGATTCCTGATAATCTTTTTTTAGTTTGGCCAGCTCTTCAATAAACGCCTTGTGTAATTTTTTTTGTTCTTCAATTTCGGGATAGTTTATTTTGGCCATGTAAGCTTCTTCATCTTTAAAATGCTGCTTGGTATAATCGTCAAGAAAATCAAACATTTGTGCAATAACTTCCTTGGATTTTCCGGTCTTGCCGGCTTCAAAAAGTTGATCTGCTTTTTCAAACCAGATTTTATGCTGTGAATCAATGTTGTCTACGCCCACTGACAGAGCTGGTGTCCATACGATTGCCATATTCATTCTCCATTCTAAATTAGATTTATTCCAGTATAGCTTTTTTTAATCGGATTGACAAGAAAATTATTTACTGAAGAAGATGATAAATTCCGAAAAAACATCAGCAACACCGGCAAAATTCAGTATTTACAAGAGCCCCGGTCTGAGTTAAACTAGTCTAAGTATTTGCCGTTGTTGGGCATCGTCAGACGACGGGTGAATGCGGATAACAGGATTGAGGATGTGGAAAAATGATTCAAATCACCGAAAAAGAATTTGCCATGTTAACGGAATATATTCACAGTGAGTATGGTATTGAGTTAAAAAAAGAAAAACAACTTCTACTGATGGGGCGGCTTCACAAGCTACTGGTGGAGTTGGGCTTTGATAGCTTTACCGACTATTATCATTATTTAATCTCTGATAAAACCGGAGAAGCCAGTTCGGTGCTCATTGATAAGGTTTCCACCAACCATACATTTTTTATGCGGGAGCCGGAGCACTTTGAGTTCTTTAAGAATACCGTGTTACCTTATATCAAGAAAAAAAAAGAAGCCGAAAATAACCGTGATATCCGGCTGTGGTGCGCCGCCAGTTCCACTGGCGAGGAGCCGTATACGCTGGCGATGATCATGGCCGAATTTTTCGGAACTGAGGCCCATATTTGGGACAAAAAACTGTTGGCAACCGATATCTCCAACAAGGTTCTGGATACCGCTAAAAAAGGCATTTATGAAAAAGATCGGGTACAGGTACTCCCGCCTAACTGGAAATTAAAGTATTTTCAGAGTTATGACAGCAACCACATGATGATTGTGGATGCGATCAAGAATGAAGTGATTTACCGTCGTTTCAATCTGATGACGCCTACTTTTGCTTTTAAGAAAAAGTTTGATGTTATCTTCTGTCGTAATGTGATGATTTACTTTGATCAGGCAACCAAAGACCGTTTAGTCGAAAAGATGTACAATTATATGGAGCCCGGAGGCTATCTCTTTATTGGTCATGCCGAGTCACTTAATCTGAAACAGACCAATTTTAAATTCATTATGCCAGCGGTGTATCGCAAGCCCTGTTAATTTTGCCATCACCACCTGGAACAAACGCAAAAAGTAGAGGAGGATCGGTTATGGAACAACTAAATAAAGTAACTGCAGGAATGCAGGCGAAAAAAAAATACCGGATTAAAGATCGTGTTTTATCTGAAATAGGAGCCCTGGAATGGCCGTGCTTTTTCACCATTACCCGCAGAGTTCGGTCAGCCGAGCAAACCGTTATGGAACTGACCAGAGAAGCACTTTTAAAAACCTATGCCCCGGTGGCGGTGCTGGTGGATCAGTTGGGAACGATTCGCTATGTTCACGGTCATACCGGGTTATTTTTAGAGCCGACGCAGGGTTATGCCGGGGTCAATAACATTTTAAAAATGGCCCGTAAAAAATTCCGTCGTGATTTGAATAAAACGCTCTACCAGGCTATCACCCGTCGCTTAGCGGTTGATTCTCCGATCATTGCAGTCAGACGGAAAAAGGCTACCGAGGGGCTTATCATTCGTGTGTTGCCGCTCTTAAAAGAAAGCTCCCCGGCCCAGAAAGAAGATTTTTATCTGGTCATCTTTGAACAGAATCCGGCAGTAGAAACTGTTAACAGTATTGAATTGGGCAATAACGCAGCAGTTGATCAGGAACTGATGGCGATTAACAGTGAAATTTCGTTAAAAAAAGCCGCCCTGACGCAGATCACAGCGGAGTTGGAGACTAGCCGTCAGGATCTCGATTTATCCCGCAGCAAACTCCATACCGTGAAGGCGCATCTTTTTGATGCCGAAACCGAATTTCAAACACTGACAGAGAAAATCCGCCAATCCCAGAAAGAACTGGAAATTCTCCAGAACGAATTGTTGGCCTCCCAAAATGAACTGGAAGCAAACCAAGCAGTAAAACAACCCATCGCTGAAAAACGACTGCCGCTACGGGCAGAATTGGATAACCTCAAAAACGAGATGCTCATGGCAGACCTGGCCCTCAAAGAAAAAGAAAATGTGCTAAAACAATTTAATGGCTCCGATCAGCCCATAGCAGATACGCCTGCCAGCGTCAAACAGGAAACAGTTGAGCCAGAACCCAGTGTCAAACCGTTTGAGCCGGAGATTGTACCAGATATAACAATTGATGAGTACTTATCAATAGCCACCGATTATCACTCCAAGCCAGATTCCTTTAACGACCAAGCCTCCTCGCAGGCACCAATTGAAAAGGGAATGGGGTTTTTCTCAAAAACTGAACCGAAGCCATTTTTTCAAAAAAATCCAGGTCTCAGCTTTGACAATGAAACTGATCTCGTTAATCAGGCGGATGGCACAAAAGAACTTGTTTTTAAAGATTTTGCTGAATTTCAAACAGCCGCAAGCCATGGCTATCGCCATGATTCTGAGCTAAAGTCAGTGGTTATTCCCGAGGGTGTTGAGGTCATCAAACGCAGTATGTTTTATCAATGTACTCAGTTGGAACGGGTGATCATTCCCAGTACCCTGAAAGTTATTGAAGATTTTGCCTTCTACGGCTGCGAGTCGTTAAAAAGCATTAATTTAGACAGTGCCAGAGTTCTGGAAAGGATTGGCACCTCTGCGTTTGAAGGCTGCCGCTCGTTAATACAACTGGTCATTCCTGATGCCGTAATTGAAATTGAAGAAGCGGTATTTCTTGGCTGTCAGCGCCTTCAATCCGTTGCATTTCTTGAAAATAGTCAACTGGAAACATTGGGCAGTCATGTCTTTAAAGATTGCGTCTTAATCAGTGAAATGATCCTGCCAAATCAGTTAAAGCATATCGGTATCAGCTGTTTTTATGGCTGTGACAATCTGAATGTAATTCATCTGCCTGATGAATTGGAAACCCTCGGGGAATATGCTTTCTATGGCTGTAACGCACTGGAGAAAATTGACGTCTCTAATCAGAAAATCCTTAAACAACCCGGCTTTTCAGTCGGATTTCCAGACGGGGTTAAACTTTAGTCTAAGGTCTTGACAATGTTAAAAAATTACAGGACACCTTCAGTCAGGTTGCGTTACAAATAATAATGATGCAAAAATTATAGTCAAAAAAAGTAGAATCTTAACGTTGGAAATGTTACAATATATAAATATTCCTGAATAATACAGGAATATTTTAATTAAATCTAAGATTTAAATAATTTTGGAGGTTGAGGCTTAGTGAGTAAAAATATGAGTGTCGTAAATATTGAGACCATCAATGAAGATAACCGAAAAAAACTTGAAGAACAGTCATTTGAAGAAGCCGTGCTAGCTTTGACTGAGAAGTTGGAGTTGGCAAATAGCCTGCTAAAAACCATGCTTGAAACCACCCATGAGTTTCTTGTTTTCGGTCTGGATCGGGACTATCGGTATTTAAGCTTTAATAATCGACATAAAGAAATGGCAAAAGATCAATGGGGGGCCGACATTGCAATTGGAACCCGTATTTTGGATATCATTAACAGTAATGAGGAACGGGATAATCTACGGGGATTTTTTGATCGAGTGCTGGCTGGTGAACAGTTTTCGTCCCTTGAAGAGTATGAGGGTGATAGTGGGAATGTCATTGTTGGTAAAAATCATTGGGCACCAATCAAAAATAGCAATGGTGAGATTATCGGGATCCTCTGCTTTATGCAGGATGTCACCGAGCACCGGAGTTTCATCAAGGAGATGCTTAAAGAAAAAAACAGTCTTGACCAGAACATGGAATCCTTGTCCTTTTATGATCAATTAACCGGTGTATACAACCGCAAGTTCTATGAAAAAGAGCTGCAACGAATGGATGAAGAGCAATACTACCCACTATCGATCATTTTTATGAACATCAATGGCATGTCCAAGATCAATAGTGAGTATGGTCACGCTGTTGGCGATATTCTCATGCGAAAAGCAGTTCAGGTTCTTAAGTATGGCGTTCGGGGCGATGATGTGGTGGCCCGCTACGAAGGTGACGAATTTGTTGTTCTGATGCCCAGAACCGAAGGTGCCAAGGTTGAGCGGGCTTTGGAGCGCTTTAAAAAGAGTCTTGACGAAGTTAAGGTTCAATCCATTAAACTCTCGGTTTCTTTTGGTTTTTATACCAAGTACGATGAATCAGACAATACGGAGTCGGTCATTAAAGCCGCACAACGACAATTGGAACGACAGAAAGAACTCGATTATATCTAGTAAACTTCAGATACACTTGCAGAAAGAGTTGCCTTTTAGTCCTATCGAACAAATTTTTATCATGCGTACGCAGCATCTGGCTGACGTGCGCTTTTTTGCGTTCAAAAAACATCTGATAGAAGCGAGCACAGGTCAATCATTACATGAATATTAGCTCTTTGTTATTGATTATTTTGCATCTTAATGTTAAAATAAAAGCATCAATCTGCAAACGTTGTGATCGCAAAATAATCATTAAATTAAACTTACCCCAAAATCACCAAAATGCACAACTGAAGGAGGAGACGAAGGAAAGAATGAGCCAGGAAATCGGTACTGTATTAAAAGAAATGATAAAAGAAAAAAATATGACAATCTTTTCACTTGCTAAAGAAGTGGGAGTCGATCGCTCCACCCTTCAGCATTTCTTGTCAGGCAAGCGCCGTCTTAATCTTGAGGATCTTCAGAAAATCATGGTGGCTTTAAACCTGAGTAAAGATAAAAAGAAGTTATTATACGCCCTTTATGAGAATGAGTATGACGATTGCGAAGCTCTTAAAAACAGTCATGATATTTTTGCTCTTTATAACGAAATCAGTGCTCAAACCAATCAGAAGAAAATGTGGATTGAAACGGAAGAGTATCTCGTAAAAACCCAGTTAGCTTCAGAAAAAGCTCGGATTATCAACGGACAGGTAAAAATTGAGGGAATTATCCGAAGTTGTTTTATGGAAGAAATGGGGCGGAATGAAGATGCCCATGTCATCATGTCAATCAATTTCAAACACTATTTTTTGTATGAGTTAATTATGCGGATCCGTTGTCATAATCATCGCTGCGGAAAAATTCAGAACATTATTCCCCTAGTCAATAAGAAAAAACTGGGAAATAACCTCGACATCCTCAAAACCGTTCTGTTACTGAAAAGTCTCACAAATATTGATTACGAACCGTACTATTTCTACTCAGGAACCAAAATATATGATGATATCAGTATAATTGTTCCCAATTATTTTATCACGTCAAAGCAGGTAATTACCATTGACCGGGATTTTGAAAGTGCGATTATTTATGAAGATCCTGAAATTTTAGACTATTACCAAAATAAATCCCAGATGATTCTGAGAAAATGCATACCTTTTGTCGAAAAGGAGTCCGTGCAATGGGTCGAACATACCCTGCCGGCATTTGAAAAAATAAAAAAAAGCAGCACCTCAGAAACGTTCATTGCATTTGATCAGCTTGAAACGATCCTGGATCAAAGCGCCAATCCGCAAAAGAAAGGTGTTGCTACTACGATCTCACCTCAGGAAACAGGTGGCATTCTTCGATCTAGTATTTCGGTACTGCGAGACGGCTTGGTTGGCAGCGCAAAAAACCTGTGCATCCGCTATCATGTCAATGAAGAAGTCGTTGAGTTTATCATACTCAATCGGATGAACCAGAGCATCCAAAAACTGATTGTCAGAGAAATTGGAATAGTGATTGTATTTAGGGATTTCTTAAATTATCTGCCCCAGAGTGTCCATGTCTGTTCACCTGAAGAAGTAAAAAACAGCCTCCGAAATATCCGCAGTGTGGTTAACGGAATAAAGCCTGTTTGAGCAGGTTTTATTCTGTAACGGTTCATCAATGTCGTTGTAATTATTTGAGTTATGCATTCAATGTTAAAATCGTACTAAAGCTTCGCAAAAAACACTTGACGAAATTAAATTGAGAAGTATAATAATTGCATACAATGTAATTACGCAAAGGAGAACGATCATGAACATATATGATTTTACCGTAAAAGACGCCACTGGCCAGGATGTTTCCATGAAAGAATACCAAGGTAAGGTGTTGTTGATTGTCAATACTGCCACTGGTTGTGGTCTAACCCCCCAATACGCCGGACTTCAGGACCTATACGATACATATAGGGATCAGGGCTTTGAGATTCTTGATTTTCCCTGTAATCAGTTTGCCAACCAGGCCCCCGGTTCTGATGACGAAATAAAGATTTTTTGCGAAACCCGATTTGGTGTCACTTTTAAGATTTTTCATAAAATTGATGTCAATGGTGACAACGCCGATCCGCTGTTCAATTTCCTGAAAAATGAGCAGGGAGGAATCCTGGGTTCCAAAATAAAATGGAATTTCACTAAATTTCTGGTTAATAAACAGGGCCAGGTCGTAAAACGATTTGCGCCTACCGATGAACCCGAAAAAATTGAGAATGATATCAAAAAATTATTAGCCGAATAATCGCCAGTGAAAAATTGCCTGCAACAGAATTGTGATGTATAATGATTGGTATACTATTTCAAAGGAGTGATTGACTTGAACAATGATCAACTGAAACTGGAAAATCAATTGTGTTTTCCGCTTTATGCCAGTGCCAAAGAGGTGGTTAAACGTTATAAACCCTATCTTGATGAGATCGGACTGACCTATACCCAATATCTCGCCATGATGGTGCTGTGGGAGCATAAAACCATCAATGTGAAAAAAATGGGCGAATATCTCTATCTGGATTCGGGAACCCTGACTCCGTTATTGAAGCGGCTGGAATCAATCGAATTAATTGAACGAAACCGTGATCCCAATGACGAGCGAAACGTGATTATTAAACTCACCCCAAAAGGCGAAGCCCTCAAGAAACCTGCCAGTCAGATTCCAGATAAAGTTAAAGAATGCTTACCCATCACCCAAGAGGAAATAATTACCCTATACCATATATTATATAAGTTATTAGGAACTAAATAAGGAATACCATATTGATTCATTATGCTAAGGCTTTAGCCCCGTTTATTTGGTTTAAAAAAAATACTAACAAATGCTCAGTAAATTAAACTGAGCATTTTTTGTACAATGAATCACAAAATTCAATACTTTATTTAAAATACACGACAAAACAATCCCCTTGATTAAAGTATTAGAATGTGGTAATGTGTAGGTAATTAGCAATTAAAAACCAGTTAAATGAGTAACATTCCTGACTGTTCAGCAAAGCAGGTACAACAGTTCATTTTTCGTCATTCAGAATAATTAAGCGTTAATCGAATTTTTGACGATAGAATTTCGATTTAAGACGTTGGAAGCAAAACAAAATAAAAAAGAGTTGACATATTAGAAAAGTCTAATATAATAATGATAGGCTGATTTATTATGTTGATGCAAGGAGAGTTTTTCATGGAAATGGATTTGAAAGATCACGAGGTTACGGCAGAAATTCTTAAAGCACTGGGACACCCAGTCCGGTTGTGTATTACAAAGGGACTGATCGCCAATGGCAGATGCAATGTTTCCTATATGGAAGAGTGCCTTGAAGTTTCCCAATCTGGGGTTTCCCAACACTTATCAAAGCTGAAAAATGCCGGCATTGTCAAGGGCTACCGGACAGGAAATGAGATTTATTACGAAGTCATCAGTAAACCAGCTCAAAATATTATTAAGGCATTGTACGGAGAGGATTTATCATGAAAAAAATATTAATTATTGGCGGCGTCGCCGGTGGTGCGACTGCTGCTGCCCGTTTACGTCGTTTAAGTGAAGATGACGAGATTATTTTGTTTGAGCGGGATGAGTACATCTCTTTTGCTAATTGTGGGTTGCCCTATTATATTGGCAATGTGATTAAAGATCGTCAAAAATTACTGGTACAAACTGTTGATGGCATGTCAAAACGTTTTAATCTGGATATCCGAAATTTCAGTGAGGTTATCAGCATTGATCCAATCGCCAAAACCGTGGCAGTTAAAAACCACCAGACCGATGAAGTGTATACTGAAAGCTTCGATAAGCTGATCTTATCTCCCGGTGCCAAACCAATTGCTCCTCCGATTCCCGGTTTGTCAGAAGCCCAAAATGTCTTAACCCTCCGAAATATTCCTGATACCGATAAAATCAAAGCCATTGTCGATGGCGGCAAGGTCGGACGGGCGGTCGTCATCGGAGGCGGATTTATCGGCGTTGAAATGGCTGAAAACCTCCAGGAGCTTGGAATCAACGTGACTCTGGTTGAAAAAATGAATCAGGTCTTAAAACCCCTGGATTTTGAAATGGCTCAACTGGTTCATCAGGAAATCAATGCCAATTGTGTTAATCTGATTCTGGAAGATGGGGTGAATCATTTCCAAAAGCAAGGAGCCGAGGTAGTTCTGGAGAGCGGTATGGTATTACAGGCCGATCTGGTTATTTTAGCCATCGGTGTTGTTCCGGAAAACGCACTTGCAAAAAATGCCAATCTCAAATGCGGTCCCCGGGGTCATATCGTCACAACTGAAAACTATGAAGTCATCAATGCCGATACCGAAGCCGTTAATCCCGATATTTTTGCCATTGGTGATGCCATTGAAGTAAAGGATTTTGTAACTAAAAAGCAAACCGCCATTCCCTTGGCCTGGCCGGCAAACCGTCAGGGTCGGGTTGTTGCTGATTATATTAATGGAATTAAAACAAAAAACCTGGGAATTCAGGGCACGGCTGTCGCCAAAGTCTTTGGCAAAACAATTGCTTCCACCGGCAATAATGCCGCCCAGCTGGATATAAAAAAAATAAATTATCAGGTGGTCATTGCACATCGGGCCAATCATGCCGGTTACTATCCCAATTCCACCAATATTGCCTTGAAACTGCTTTATGATCCAAAGAGCCTCCAAATTTTAGGGGCCCAGGCGGTTGGACAAGACGGTACTGAAAAACGGATTGATGTTATTGCCACCGCCATGAAAACCGGCGCGACGGTGTTGGATCTTCAGGATTTTGAATTATGTTATGCACCACCTTTTTCATCAGCCAAAGATCCGGTCAATATCCTGGGTTATATCGCCAGCAACATTGAAACCGGCGTTTATAAAACGGTAGAATGGTTTGAGATTGACGAGATTATTAAAAACGGCGGCTTTCTGCTGGATGTCCGGACGCCAATTGAATTTAGCGCCGGTGCCATCAAGGGCGCTTTCAATATTGAACTCGATACCTTAAGAGATCGCATCGATGAAATACTGATTGCCAAGGACACCCCAATTTATGTCAGTTGCCAGGTCGGCCAACGGGCGTATCTGGCTATACGTATCCTAAAAGGTCATGGCTTCACCAATGTCTATAACGTATCGGGTGGCTACAGCACCTATAAAACGGCCCGCTATCAACTGGCTCAGCCGGATTTCACTATTGGTGAATGCATCCCCAAGAAAGACGGAAACGGTGATGGTGACGTCGATCAGGGCGGTGATGGAAGCCAGGTGATCAAGAAGAAGGTGGATGTCACCGGACTGCAATGTCCCGGACCGTTGATGGCTACTTACGAAGCGATCCAAGGCGTAAATGCCGGTGATCTGGTGCAGATTATTGCTACTGATTTTGGCTTTGTCAGTGATATCAAAAGCTGGTGCGAAACCAACGGCCATACGCTGGTATCGCAGGAAACCCAGGGCAAAAGCTTTATCAGTGTAATTCGAAAAGGGGATGCTGGCGAAACCTGCAGCCTGATACCCGCTGTATCAACTCAGAAAAATGCCACCCTGGTAGTTTTTAGTGGCGAACTGGATAAGGTTCTGGCTTCGATGATCATTGCTCAGGGCGCCGCTGCCCAAGGGAAAAACGTCACCCTCTTTTTCACATTCTGGGGACTCAATGCGCTGCGAAGAAGAGACGGCAAAGGTCACAATAAAACCTTTATTGAAAAAATGTTTGGAGCGATGATGCCAAAGGGAGCTGCCCGACTACCACTGTCAATGATGAATATGTTGGGGGCCGGTCCGGCGATGATTAAGGGCATCATGAAAAAGAAACACGTCGATGACCTTGATACGATGATTAAAAAAGCTCAGAATGCCGGGGTTCGTTTTATCGCCTGCACCATGAGTATGGATCTGATGGGGATTAAGGAAGAAGAACTGATTGATGGGATTGAATTTGCAGGCGTTGGAACCTATATCGCCAGTAATGAGAATGCCGGGACCACCTTATTTGTATAAACAAAATTTTATTTGTACAACCATTTTATAGATAATACCAAACAGGCTGTTGCAGGATAGAAATTTCTGTAACAGCCTGTTTACATTGCTTAACCAAAGCTTTATTAAAGTATTTTCGATGCGATTACGATTTCTTTCATTTGTAAAAATGCTGAACCTATGATAAAATACAGATGGAAGGAAGTGAGTAAAATGCCGAAGTATTGTCCGAGATGTACTTACATTTTGAGTATTGACGATACAAAATGCAGTTTTTGCGGCATGGTAATAACAACGGGAATCGTTGTTGATAAGAAGATCGCTGATGAATTCCTTGAAGAGGAAATGATGGCAAGCGGAAGTTTTTCGCGAGAATTTCTCGATGGCGGCAGGGAAATGACACCTGCTAAAGAAACAAAATCGCTGCAAACGGATGACGTTATCTTGACAGACGAGTTAATTGCTGACGAAATCATTGGCGATAAATGGTTCAGCGATGAAACAGAAAAAGCTTTTGAAGTTATGAGTCTTTCAAGAGGATTATTGGATCAGGGGCGGGAAATGATGCCTGCCGTTGAAACTCGAATCCTGACTACCAATGATGAGCTTTTTGCAGAAGAAATGATTGGAGATGAAATCACAGCTGATGGATTTTTGGCAAATAAAAATCGACCAAATCTCCCAAAATCAATGCAGTTGTGAAGGTGAGAGATGACTAAATGATGATTGATCAAAAGCAATTTGTGAAGATGAGGGAGTGTCCGATGACGCACTGATTAAATTACGAAGCTTGTCATAGACAAGATCTGTAATTGTATGATCGTGTGGAATCGGACACTTTTTTAATAGAAAAATCAAAAGAAGTTTGACAAGATCAGTAAATCATACTATAATTAAAACAGAAATTATTAGTTAGGAGTTATTCTTAATCATGAAAAGTAAAAAGATCCAAATGTATACAGATATGATCCGTAGTGTCGGATTAAAAGCCACGCCCCAGCGGATCAGCGTTCTAAAAGTGTTGTCAGAAATGACCTCGCATCCCAGTGCTGATATGTTAATGGAAGCCCTCGAAAATCAGGGGTATGTGATGTCAGTGGGGACGATTTATAATATTCTTGAAACCTTCTCAGAAAAAGGACTGATCTTAAAATTGAAGGACAATCAGGAAGTGATGCGTTTTGACGCCAATACCCAGTTTCATGTACATATCTATAACAAAGAAAACAACGGTATTTGCGACTACTATGATCCGGAACTGGAAATTTTGCTTTCCGATTATTTTAAAAATAAGTTGCCAGGAGATGTTTCACTCAATCGTATGGAAGTCTCTCTTTTTGCCTGATCGTTATTAAGAAACTTACTGCTTTTACAAAATAAATTATTAATTTAAAAGTCTGATGCCTTGGTATCAGGCTTTTAAATTTTTTGCCTTTAGGTGTTATGACAAATATTTATCTTGAACCATTCTTGACAAATATTTATTCCCTATCTATAATTTAAACATGATTTAATCAGAACGATTCTTTTAAGAAAACGGGTAAGATTAATATCGCTAGCAGATACAAATATAAATTACTGGAGGGTATCATATGAATTCAAATTTTAGTTGTAAAACCTGTGCAAGTGCGGATCAAAAACTGGAAACGTTTATTTCCAATCTCAGCGTGGATACATCGCATCATCGGATGGAGGGGCAAAGTGTCAAATGTGGCTTTGGGCTACAGGGAATCTGTTGTCGGCTTTGTTCCAATGGGCCATGTCGAATCACACCAGACGGACCCAAAGGGGTTTGTGGCGCAACGGCTGACACCATCGTGGCCCGAAATTTCCTGCGTGCGGTTTCTGCCGGGTCGGGATGTTATATCCATATCGTTGAAAACACAGCTCTGTTGCTTAAAAAGACCGCTGCCAGCAAAGGGGTATTAAAAGGCAAGGTTGCTCTGGCCAAACTGGCAGATATTTTTGAAGTGGATGAAGCCGATGAGCACGTCCGTGCGGAAAAGATTGCCGATCTGGTCTTAGCTGATTTATATAAACCGGACTATATCAAAATGGAACTGGTCGAAAAAATGGCTTATAAACCCCGGTTTGATCGTTGGAAAGAATTGGGCATCTTGCCAGGCGGGGCAAAATCGGAAGTGTTTGCCGGGGTTGTCAAAACGTCTACCAATCTCAATTCAGATCCCGTCGATATGTATCTTAACTGCTTGAAGCTGGGTATTTCCACCGGTCTCTATGGTTTAACACTGACGAATCTGCTAAATGATGTGATGCTCGGAGAACCTTCCATCCGTTTGGCGCCAGTGGGCTTACGGGTTATTGATACCGACTATATCAATATCATGATCACGGGTCATCAGCACTCAATGTTTGCCTATTTACAGGAGCGGTTGATTCAGGGGGATGTCATTGAAAAGGCCAAAGCTGTTGGGGCCAAAGGGTTCAAACTGGTTGGTTGTACCTGTGTCGGTCAAGATCTGCAATTGCGCGGCGAACATTATAAAGAAGTCTTCAACGGTCATGCCGGTAACAATTTTACCAGTGAAGCGATTCTTGCTACTGGCGCTATTGATGCGGTGTTATCCGAATTCAACTGTACCTTACCGGGGATTGAACCGATCTGTGACGAATTAAAAATCAAACAAATCTGCTTAGACGATGTTTCCAAAAAAGCCAACGCTGAAATGAAACCCTTTGTTTTTGAAGAAAAAGAAAGCCAGAGTAATGAAATTATCGATTCCGTAATCGAAGCGTATCAGGCCAGACGGGGAGTGGTTGCCTTGAATCTGGATGCCGAACACGGCAATGATGATACGTTAACCGGCGTCAGTGAAGGCTCCTTGAAATCATTCCTGGGGGGAACCTGGAAACCGTTGATTGACTTAATTGTCAAAGGTGAAATTAAAGGGATTGCCGGGGTGGTCGGATGTTCCAGTTTAACGGCTGGCGGTCATGACGTGCTGACGGTCAATCTGGTTAAAGAATTGATTGCCAAAGATATTCTGGTTTTATCGGCAGGATGTTCATCCGGCGGGTTGGAAAATGTCGGTTTAATGTCCCCTTCAGCAGCGTCTCTGGCCGGACCAAAACTGCGGGCCGTCTGTGAAAGCCTGGGTATTCCGCCGGTTTTAAACTTTGGTCCCTGTCTGGCGATTGGCCGACTGGAACTGGTTGCCACTGAACTGGCCGAAGCCATCGGCGTTGATCTGCCACAATTGCCGTTGGTTTTATCAGCGCCGCAATGGCTGGAAGAACAAGCACTGGCTGACGGTGCCTTTGGTTTAGCCCTTGGTCTGCCACTGCATTTGGGTTTACCACCGTTTGTAACCGGCAGCCCGGTGGCGGTACAGGTATTTACTCAGGACATGTTAAGCCTCACTGGTGGACAATTGATCATTGATGACAATGCCCAGTCAGCCGCCCAAACTTTGGATGCCATCATTGAAAAGAAACGTCAGGAATTAAACATCTAAGGAGGTGTAATCATGAAACGAATCATCATTGATCGTGAAAAATGCGATGGCTGCCTGAACTGCAATATTGCCTGTATCAGCGCCCATCAAAAAGGCAGTAATTTTTACACCGTCAACCTGCAAAGTCCTGATGCCGAAACCCGGAATTTCATCAAGTTCGATGCCGGGAAGGGTTATCTGCCAATTTTCTGTCGTCACTGTGACGAGCCGGAATGTGTGCTCTCCTGTATGAGTGGAGCGCTGGAAAAGGATCCGGTTAGCGGCCATGTGCAGTATGATGAAAACAAATGTGCTGCCTGTTATATGTGTGTGATGAACTGCCCTTTTGGGGTGTTAAAGCCAGATAAAAAAACCCGGACGAAGGTCATAAAATGTGATTTCTGCGATGATAAACCGGATGGACCCAGTTGTGTCAAAGCCTGTCCCAAACAAGCCATCGTTGTGAAAGAGGTAAACCTATGAAAATTGTAATCATCGGAGCCAGTGCAGCTGGCATCAGTGCAGCCAAAACCATTAAAGTCTCAGCGCCGGAAACAGAAGTCGTCATTATTTCCAGGGAAGACAGCGTTCATTCCCGTTGTATGCTCCATAAGTTTCTGGGGCATCAGCGGGATGCCAAAGGAATCAGCTTTATTGCCGATGATTTCTTTGAGACAACCGGAATAACCTGGCTTAATAATACCACAGTGATCAGCCTGGATCCTGACCATAAGACCGTGACAACCCATGACAATCAGACAATCAGCTATGACAAATTACTGATTGCCACCGGAGCAGGCTACTTTATTCCGCCGATCCCGGGACTGCGGGAATCGAAAAATGTCTATGGCTTCCGGGACTTAAAAGATGCAAAACTTTTAGACCGCGAATGTCAAACAGCAAAGAATGCGGTGGTTATCGGTGCCGGTCTGGTGGGGATGGACGCTGCTGTGGCTTTATTGGAACGGGGATTAAACGTCACCGTCATTGAAATGACTAAGGACGTAATGAGTTTGCAGCTTGATCATCAGGCTGCTGTGGCCTACCAGCAGCTGTTTGAAGAAGCTGGCGCCGAGTTTATCCTGGAAGACAAGGTTGTTTCGGTGGATGTCAATGATGTCGGTCGTGGCACAACAATCCATTTGGCCAGTGGTAAAGCGGTTCCTGCCGATGTCATTGTGATTGCAGCTGGAGTGCGCCCTGCCTTTAATTTTACGCAGGGATCCGGGATAAAAACCAACCAGGCGATTCTCGTTGGTGATGATCTTAAGACGAATATCGACGATATTTATGCCGCCGGAGATGTTACCGGGATTGCCGGGATCTGGCCGAATGCCATGAAACAGGGACGCATCGCAGCGATCAACATGCTGGGCGAAAAATTATTATACGAAGACCGCTATGCCCTTAAAAACACCGTTAATTTCTATGGGCTGACAACCTTATCGTTGGGGAACATCAACCCGGAACCGGAAGAAAACTGTGAGATCTTCATCCGGGAAGACCGCCACAATTATCAGAAAGTGGTGCTAAAAAATAGCATCGTCCAGGGCGTAATCATGCAGGGCGATATTGGTGGAACGGGTTTCTGGCAATATCTGATCAAAAATAAAATTGATGTTTCCGACAAAAACAAAGATGTCTTTGGTTTAAGCTTCGCTGATTTTTACGATCTCGATCAACAAACCGGTGAATACAAATATGCGGTCTAAAAAGCATCGCAAGCAAAATACTTAAGACCGCAGATCGCCTCTTTTCATTTTATTTCATTTGGTGTATACTACATTGAAATGAAAATTATCAGAAATATTTGGAGGAAATAATGTCAGAAACAGTAAATCCAATTGTTAAAATTGAAATGGAAAATGGCCAGACCATGGAAGTGGAACTGTATCCCGAAGTTGCCCCGATCACCGTTGAAAACTTTTTAACCCTGGTCAATGATGGGTTCTATAACGGCTTAATTTTTCATCGGGTCATTCCCGGTTTTATGATTCAGGGCGGATGCCCCCAGGGTACTGGCATGGGCGGTCCCGGACACACTATATTAGGTGAGTTTTCCGGCAATGGCGTTGTCAATGACCTAAAACACGTCAAGGGTGTCATTTCAATGGCCCGTTCCGGCATGCCAAATTCGGCTGGTTCGCAATTCTTTATCATGGTTGATGATGCGCCATTCTTAGATGGCCAGTATGCCGCTTTTGGTAAGGTGATCTCTGGTATCGAAACAGCTGATGCCATTGTAGCGGTGGATCGGGATCGATCAGATAAACCCTACACCGATCAGGTTATCAAAAAAATTGAAGTTGTGTCCTGAATTATATTTTGAAATCATCCTGTTTTTATGATAAAATAAAATAAAAAGGATGTGAGCGCAATGGCAAAGTATTGTCCCAAATGTTACGCCGGGATCAGTTCCGAAGATGTAGTTTGTGGTAACTGTGGTAATGTTTTGAAGGAAAATCCTGGTGAAGTTGAAGATTTCACGGCAGGCGTTTTCGACAATGAAAATCTTTCTCATGATGTTTCCGGAAAAGAGATTCCTGGGGATACCCCGGATGAAGAAAGCTTATCGCAAGAAATTGTTGCCGATGAAATCATTGCTGATGGTATTGTCGAGGAAGCGGTTATTATCTCAGAAACCATCACAACGACACCCCCAGAATCGACGCAAAGTGGATCATCCTATCAGGCTCCACCAAGATCTCAGGCAGTTCCGGATAATGCCGAAGCCCCGATGACACTTGGTGACTGGATGCTGACCCTGCTGCTCTTGTATATTCCGATTGTCAATATTGTGATGCTGATTATCTGGAGCGTTGATTCAAAAACTGCAGCCACGAAAAAACACTTTGCTTGGGCAACCTTGATCTTTATGGGCATCGGGATTGTCCTCTCGATTATCTTCTCCAGCATCGTAATGGCCATTGTCGCATCGATGATGCAGTCGATGTATTATTACTAAAATTCACACCGAAAAAGAAAAGAACCGTCAGCTGACGGTTCTTTTTACGTTCATGATACTTTTAATAATCAACCGGGTCTTCGACACAACTGATAATGGCGTTTTTAAAGGCTTCACAGGCAGTCCGGCAATTAGCCTGGGTACCCGTCAGGATGGCGCCACTGAGGTTTGAATTGGTCGGTGGTCCGAAAAATTTTACCACTTCCACATCGGCAACTGTCAAAGCTTCATCGATACCTACAACCCCTTCCAGGGCCGGAGCAAACAGAAAAGCAATCGAGGAACCCATCGGCAGGCCGTAGGTTTTTGAAAAATACTTGCCGATCTTGGGAACCAACTGGGCATAAATCAGGTTACTGTCATCTTCATTAACGCTGTAAACACTGGCTTTATTCTCAGCGTAGTCACGAATATAGCGCAGTCCATTTTCAACGTCAGAGATGGTTGGGCCAGTAATGACACCGAATACCTGACCGTCGTTGAGGCCGGCGCCAGCTCCATAAAGGGTTTTTACGTAGGCGACCTCAACATTGGAGTTTTTGGTAGCTTCGTCGGCGGCGCAGTAACCGACGCCATCATATTGGGTGGTAAAAATCCCGATGTCAATACAACCCTCCGGCAATTCAAATTCCTCCAACATGATGTCTTCAACAGCGGTAAGCAATTTACTATAAACAAGTTCGCATTTAATTCGATCTCCAGTCATGGCATCATCTCCTTTTGTGAATTTTGTGAAAATTTACTTATTAACTATAATAGCATTTATTTTGTTCTGGAACAATAAAAAAAAAGCAGCACTACGGGTAGTTATCTGCTTTTTGAGGCTGCTTGGATGATCAGGCATTAATCATTTGGTCATACTATCAATGGCACCGTATTTGCGGAACCGTTGATAGCGGTTGTTGATCAATTGGTCGTGATCGAGAGCCTGGTTTTTTTGAAAACATTTATATAATCCGATTTTTAATTCCCGATAGACGTTTTTGAAATCACGATGGTTCTCCGATATAATCTTATCGATGACCTGGAGCTCCAATAAGTCTTGAGCGGTCAGCTTTAGGCAATTAGCCGCATCTTTGGTTTTGGAAGCGTCTTTCCAGAGAATACTGGCACAGCCTTCCGGTGAGATCACCGAATAGATGGCATTTTCCAGCATCCAGACCTCGTCGGCCACTCCCAGGGCCAAAGCGCCACCACTACCACCTTCGCCAATCACAACCGACAGAATCGGAACCTTTAGGCTCATCATCTCCATCAGATTATTGGCAATGGCTAGTCCCTGGCCCCGTTCTTCGGCACCGATTCCACAAAAGGCACCGGATGTGTCAATTAGACAAACAATCGGGCGATTGAATTTTTCGGCCAGTTTCATCTGCCGTAGGGCCTTGCGGTAACCTTCCGGATGAGCGGAGCCAAAGTTACGTTTGACCCGGGATTTGGTATTCTGACCTCGTTCCTGGGCAATGACGGTCACTGGCATGTCCATCAGGTGACCCAGACCGGAAATTACTGCCGGGTCGTCACCAAAACAGCGGTCGCCATGCAATTCAATAAAATCGGTAAAGAGATTATCAATAAAATCCTGTCCGGTCGGACGGGTCTTTTTCCGGGCCAGGGCAACCCGTTTATATGCTTCCATTTTGATCACCACCTTTGGGAATCCCGTGAAGGGTTAATAATTGTGTCAGGGTTTCTTTTTGGGTGCTACGGGGAACAATCGCATCGACAAAGCCTTTTTCCAGTAAAAACTCGGCCCGTTGAAAGCCTTTGGGTAAACGCTGACGAATGGTCTGCTCAATCACCCGGGGGCCAGCAAAGGCAATTAAGGCTTCCGGTTCAGCCAGAATAATATCGCCTTCCATGGCGAAGCTGGCAGTGACACCGCCAGTGGTTGGGTCGGTGAGGATGGTCAGGTAAAGCAGACCGGCATCACTGTGTCGTTTGACGGCACCGCTGGTTTTAGCCATTTGCATCAGTGCCAGCATCCCTTCCTGCATCCGGGCGCCACCGGAAACGGTGTAGCCAATCACCGGGAGCTGGTGTTTTAGGGCGTATTCAAAGATTAACGTGATCTTCTCTCCGACAACCTGTCCCATACTGCCCATCATAAAGGTGGCTTCCATAACGAATAGAGCTACCTTCCGATTGTCAATTTTTCCGGTGCCAATAATGACTCCTTCGTTTTCGTGGCTGAAAAGGGCGGCCTGCTCTAGTTTTTCATCGTATCCGGGAAAACCCAGACGATTGGTTGAGGACAGCTCATGATACTGCTCCACAAAGGTATCCTGATCAATAATCATATTCAGGCGTTGGCGGGCATTGATCCGAAAATGATGTCCGCACTTGGGGCAGACGTGGAAGTTGCTTTCTAAATCGGAGGTGAAGCTCAACTGCTTGCAGGATGGACAGCTTCGGCATAATTCCGAGGGAATCGCCGGATCGGTTTTACGCTTGATTCGGTGCTGGGCTTCCAGTTCATTTTTCGGTTTTTTAAATAGACCTTTACTAAGCATTTAAACCCTCCATTTTTATTCCGGCAAAGTCTTGCCAAATTCATTTTCCATAAAATCAGTAAAGTAATCGCCCGCAATAAATAAGGGGTGACTAAGAATATCCAACTGCACCTGGCTGGTGTGGTCAATTCCTTCAATCACCAGCTCACACAGGGCGGCTTTCATTTTGCGGATCGTCAGCTCCCTGGTTTTAGAGTGGACAATCAGTTTACCAACCATCGAATCATAATAGGGCGGAATCGCATAGCCCTGATAGAGCAGGGTGTCGAAACGCACCCAGGGGCCACCGGGTACATGAAGAAAGTTGATGGTGCCGCAGTTGGGCCTGAAATCGAGCAGGGGATTTTCGGCATTGATTCGGCATTCGATGGCGTGGCCCTGAATATGGACATCCTCCTGACCAAAGGTCAGAGGTAATCCAGCCGCAATCCGGATCTGCCATTTGACAATATCCACCCCGGTCACCATTTCGGTAATTGGATGTTCGACCTGCAACCGGGTGTTCATTTCCATAAAGTAAAAATGACCCTGCGCATCCATTAAAAATTCGATGGTACCGGCATTTTCATAGCCAATGGCCAGCGCCGCCTGGCGGGAAACTTCCATCATTGCCATGCGGATTTCTGGGGTCAGGGAAGGGGAAGGGCTTTCTTCCAGCAACTTCTGATTCTTGCGTTGCACCGAGCACTCCCGTTCACCCAGTGCCACCACATGCTGATGCTGATCGCAAAGTAATTGAATTTCGATGTGCTTGACTCGGGTTAAAAACTTTTCCAGATAAACCCCATCGTCATTAAAAGCATTTTGGGCTTCCTGCCGGGCCAGCGAATATTCGTTTAAGAAATCCTCGGATCGTTCCACCAGTCGGATGCCTTTACCACCACCGCCAGACCGGGCCTTGACTAATAATGGATAGCCAATTTCATCGGCTTTGCGATGGGCTTCATCGGGATCACTTATAATATCGGTACCAGGGACAATGGGAACGCCAGCGGCCGCCATGGTGGCCCGGGCCTGATCCTTATCGCCCATTTTTGAAATGATTTCCCAGCTCGGTCCGATAAAGGCAATCCCGCATTGGGCGCAGAGCCGGGCGAACTTGGGATTTTCCGATAAAAGTCCGTAACCGGGGTGGATGGCTTCCGCCCCGGTTAATACGGCCGCCGATAAAATTGCCGAAATATTCAGATAGGAATCTGTCACAGCTGCCGGGCCAATACAAATACTTTCATCGGCTAGGCTAACGTGAAGGCTGTTTTCATCTGCGGTGGAAAAGACGGCCACAGTTGCAACGCCCATTTCCTTACAGGCACGGATAATCCGCAACGCAATTTCGCCCCGATTGGCAATCAGTATCTTTGAAAACATCGGAAGCCTCCTTACTCAATCAGGGCAAACGAAAATTCTCCGACTACCGCCACCTTGCCGTTCACTGATCCCGAACCGCTGGCAAAATAAAACGGCGGTTTGGATTTTGTCAAACTGCAGGTAATTTCAATGGTATCGCCAACGCGAACTTTTTCTTTGAATTTTACTTTATTCAGACCAGTAAAGTAGGGGGTTTTGTTGGCACCTTCTAACTCAGCCAATAAGACACAGCTGGTCTGAGCCATAATTTCGCAGAGGATGACCCCTGGTACGACCGGGTTACCGGGAAAATGGCCCTGTAAAAAAAACTCATCGCCGGTAACCGTGTAGCGACCAGTGGCGGTGGTGTCATCTATTTTTTCAGCCTCATCAATCAGCAGCATCGGCTCACGGTGAGGCAGGATCTTCTTTAATTCATCATGTTTCATTCTGATTTCCTTCTGAATTTTATCAAAAATTCGCTTTTATAAATTGTTTGATCACAACAAGATTTAACCGTACCGAGTGAGATCAGTACGGTATCGATTTTACGTTAAAATATTAGTCCTCTACAATGCGATAGAGTACCTGTCCGAATTCCACAACCTGGCCGTTGCTGACGCAAACTTCCATAATGGTACCGGCGGTTTCGGCGGTAATTTCGTTCATCAGCTTCATCGCTTCAATGATACATAGGGTATCACCGTCAGCAAAGTGTTGTCCCTTGGTCACATAGGGCGGCTTCCCGGGTTGACTGCTTTGGTAAAAAACACCCACCATCGGGGATTTAATTTCTTTCCACTCGGCATTGTTAGAGACTTCAGGAGTTTCGGCTATCACAGGCAGATCTTGTGGGGGCTGTGGCGCAGTGATCGTTATTTGTGGTTCACAAGAAGTTGCTTCTCCTGCGAAAGTCAAACCGCTTTCCCGTTTCATTTCGATTTTCAGGTTGCCCTGATCCAGAGCCAGACTGGTCAGTTTTTCGGCCGACATGATTTTCGCCAGGGCTTGAATGGTTTCAGTCGTTAATTCCATTACTTATTCTCCTCTACTTAACAAATGCCAGACACGCATTGTGACCACCAAATCCAAGGGAAATCGACAGGGCGATATCACTTTCTACTGCCCGTTTCTGATTGGGAACATAATCCAGGTCACAGTCCGGGTCAGCTTCCTGATAGCCAATGGTGGGGGGAATAATGCCGTCTTTTAAAGCTAACACTGAGGCAATCGCTTCGATGGCACCGGCAGCGCCTAACATATGTCCAGTCATTGATTTGGTCGAGCTGACCAGGGTGCGGCTGATATGCTCACCCAGGGCATTTTTAATGGCAATGGTTTCTGATTTATCGTTAAGGGGGGTACTGGTACCGTGGGCATTGACATAGATCTGAGCTTCTTCGAAACTGACACCGCTCCGGGTTGCTTCGTCCATCGCCAGATGGATGGCCCGGGTTCCGCCGATGGCGTCAGGGTGGGGGGCTGTAATATGGTAGGCGTCACAGGTATTGCCGTAGCCGACAATTTCGCCATAAATTTTAGCGCCCCGGTTCAGGGCCGATTCCCTTTCTTCCAGCACCAGGGCACCAGCGCCTTCGCTCATGACAAAACCGCTGCGATTCTTATCAAAGGGAATCGAGGCCCGGGCCGGGTCGTTAACGGTTGTTAACGCCGTTAAATTTGTGAAACCGGCCACTGATAGTGGCGAAATACTGGCTTCGGTACCGCCAGCAATAATCGCATCAGCATAACCGTGTTTGATACTGCGAAAGGCTTCACCGATTGAATGGGTGCCAGTGGCGCAGGCCGTAACAATTGGCAAGCAGGGTCCCTGCGCATTATAGCGAATGGCAATGGTGCCAGCAGCGATGTTTGAAATCATCATCGGGATAAAGAAGGGTGAAATCCGACTGGGACCTTTTTCATCCATTTTGTGGCATTCATCAATAAAGGTATGAATACCACCGATGCCGGAACCGATAAAAACACCCAGTCGGCTGGGATCGACATGAGCCTGGACACCGCTGTCTTCCATCGCCTGAACAGCCGCACCAATGCCGTATTGGGTAAATAGATCGGTTTTGCGGATTTCACTTTTTTTAATATAATCAAGGGGTTCAAAATCATGAACCTCACCTGCAATTTTCACTTTTAAGTCGGTGGTATCAAACTTTTTAATAAAGTCGATGCCGCATTTTCCGTTTGTCAGGTTTTCCCAAAAACGTTCTACAGTGCTACCCACTGGAGAAACGGCACCGCATCCTGTTATAACAACTCGTCGATTCATAAATTACTCCTAAATATAGAGACCGCCATCAACTTTAATGACTTCTCCTGTAATATAGCCGGATAAATCGCTACTTAAATAAACGCAGAGATTGGCAATGTCATCAGCCTGTCCCAAACGTTTTAAGGGAATTTGTTTGAGTATTTCTGTCTTTATTTCGGGTTTTAATGCCTTAGTCATATCGGTATCAATAAAACCGGGGGCAATGGCATTACAGGTAACTCCCCGCAGCGCCATTTCTTTGGCAGCTGACTTGGTCAGGCCGATCAGTCCAGCTTTGGCAGCGGCGTAATTACATTGGCCGACGTTACCCATCAGACCGGAAACTGAAGAAATATTGATAATTCGCCCTTTACGCTGCTTAAGCAGGTAGGCCCCGACGTGTTTGGTCATGTTAAAAGCGCCTTTTAAGTTGGTGTTGATGACGCTGTCAAAATCTTCTTCTTTCATGGCGATTAATAACTTATCATTCGTAATACCGGCATTGTTCACCAGGATGTCCAAGCCGCCAAAATCGTTAATAATTTGAGCAACCAGTTCTTTAGTGGCACTGAAGTCAGCGACATCACATTGATAGCTTCTGGCCTGAACACCAAAAGCCAGCAATTCCGCAATGGTAGCTTCAGCATTTATTTGACTACCGCGGTAGATAATGGCGACATTTCCATGGGCTTCAGCAATTTTCAGGGCGATCGCCCGGCCAATTCCTTTGGCACCACCAGTGATGAGTGCAGTTTTTCCTGTTAGCATGTAAAAGTCCATTCCTTTCCAGCGTTTTTAGCTTCCAGATAATCGGTCAACAGGGTTTCAACGTGATGACAGGTTACTGATTTGTCAATTTTTTTTAAGAATCCGCCCAGGGTTTTGCCGGGGCCACATTCAATAAAGGTAGTAAATCCATCGGCGATCATATTGCGCATGGTTTGTTCCCATAATACGGGATGATTGATCTGGTGCAGAATGTAGGACCGGATATCCACCGGCGCATCAGGGTAGGGCTTGGCATAGGCGTTGGAATAGAGGGGAATTGACGCTTCAGTGAAGGTCAATTCATAGATCCGCTTTTCAAGCAGTTTAGTGGCATAGGTCATAAAAGGCGAGTGAAAACCGCCAGACAGGGTCAGGGGAATACCCCGGCCGCCCAGCTCTTTAACCCGGGTTAAAAACAATTCCTGATCGGCTTTTAAAAGTGCGACAACCAGCTGCCCGGGACAATTATAGTTAACCGGGTAACACCGGTTGAATTCCTTGCAGAGTGCTTCCACTTTGGGATTTTCAAGTTTTAAAACCGCTACCATGGTTGCAGGCGTCATCTGTGCGGCCTCTTCCATCGCCCGGCCACGCTTTTTAACAAACTTTAAACCATCGTCCATTGACAGAACTCCGGCGGCTACCAATCCGGTTACTTCCCCCAGCGAGAATCCAGCGATTCCCTGGGCTTCAACGCCAACACATTGCAAAGCAGCCAGGGCTGCCAATTCGACAGCAAAAATACAGGGTTGGGTGTTTTCGGTTTGATTGAGGGCTTCGGAAGGCCCTTCAAAACAGAGGGCAGTGGTGCCCTGATGAACGGCATTAACTTGGTCAAAAATCGTTCGCGAAGACACGCAGTGTTCGTAGAGGGGTTTGCCCATACCAACATACTGAGATCCCTGACCCGGGAAAAGCAGTGCTATTTTACCCATTGTAAGCCTCCTTTTAATACTGTTTCGGTTTCTTTGGCCAGTGTTAAGATGATTTCCTTCACGCTTTGTTTTTCTTTTATCATGCCGGCAATCTGGCCAGCCATGAAGCAACCTTTTTGAGAATCACCTTCCTGAGCGGCAATGCGAAGGGCACCCCGACCGTATTCTTCCAGAGCTTCTGGTGGCGCAGTTGGGTCATTTTCCAATTTTATGAAATCTTTTGAGAAGGTTGTTTTCAGAGATCGGACCGGATGACCCAATGTTCGTCCACTGAGGATGGTGTCAATATCTTTGGCTTTAATAATTTTATCTTTATAATTTTCATGGATGTTGGTTTCTTGGGCGACTAAGAATCGGGTGCCCAGTTGAACGCCCACGGCCCCCAGCATCAGCGCTGCAGCGATCCCCCGGCCATCACCGATACCACCGGCAGCGATGACCGGAATTGAAACTGCGTCACAGACCTGGGGAATCAATGGCATGGTGGCCATTTCGCCGACATGTCCGCCGGATTCACCACCTTCGGCAATTACGGCGGTGGCGCCTGCCCGCTCGGAAAACCGTGCCAACCCGGTGGAAGGCACGACAGGAATCACTTTAATACCGGCTTCAATCCACATTTTCATAAATTTTCCGGGATTGCCAGCTCCGGTAGTAACCACCGGAACCTTTTCATCAATCAGTACCTGGGCAATTTTATCGACATGGGGGTTCATCAGCATGACATTGACCCCAAAAGGTTTATCCGTCAAGCTTTTTACTTTGATAATTTCGGTGCGGAGCCAATTTTCATCGGCGTTCATTGACGAAATAATCCCTAAACCACCTGCATTTGACACGGCAGCCGCAAGCTGAGCATCGGATATCCACGCCATTCCTCCTTGAAGAATGGGAAATTCAATGTTTAATAGATCGCAGAGTGGTGTTTTAATCATCCTATTTCACCTAAGCGATTGCTTTTTCGATCAGCTCTACCACATCACCAATCGTTGTCAGTTCGCCATCCATTTCAATGCTGGTATCAAAGGCTTCTTCGATTTCCATAACCAGTTCTACCGTATCCAGTGAGTCCAGTTCCAGTTCTTCGAAGGTTGAATCCATTGTTACTTCCAGATCCTGTTCATCTTTGTAATTCCGTAAAATTTCCACTACTTTTTCTAATACCATTTGATTAATCCTCCTAAGATTATAAAATAAATTTTTACTTGAGATTGGTTTAGTTGCTTTAGTAATTATAATTGTTAGCAGACCCTATCAGGCCCATTCAATTACACAGGCGCCAGTTGTCAGTCCGCCACCAAAAGCGGTTAAGGCAATTCGGGTACCGGATTTGAATAAACCATTGCGGTTTAGTTCATCCAATACCAGAGGAATACTGGCTGCAGAAGTATTGCCGCAGCCGTCGACCCGCAGAACAAATTTGTCGATTGATAACTTCAGGCGTTTGGCCGCCCCTTCGATAATCCGCTGGTTGGCCTGATGGGGAATAATATAATCAAGATCAGCAAGAGCAATACCGGCTTTTTGTGTCACCGAGCGTAAATCACTGCAGATGGCAGCTACCGCAAAGCGATAAACCTCCGGCCCATCCATCAGCAGATAGGGGGCTGGATGGGGTTGTCCTGTGGTCAGGGGATGGTTACCCTTGGGCCAAGGAATACTTAAGGCATGCTGATTTCCGACGGCAGTCAGTTGGATCGCTTTGAGGCTGTCGCCGCTGGTCAGCACCGTCGCACCGGCACCATCGCCAAAAAGAACGGCGGTAGCCCGATCCTGCCAGTCCACCAGTTTGGACATCGCATCCACCGCAATGACTAAAATTTTCATGTCACCATTGCGGGAAAAATAGGCATCAGCCACGTCCAGCCCATAGACAAAGCCAGAACAGGCCGCATTAAGGTCAAAACTGGGGCAGGTCGCACCAAGTTGTTCCTGAATCAGGCAGGCCAGAGAAGGGGTGACAGTATCACCGCCAAGGGTGGGGCAGATAATCAGATCGAGCTCAGCTGGTTTGATTTGGGCGTTTGCCAGAGCGTTCACACTGGCTTCCAGAGCGATATCCAAAATGGACTCATCGACACAAATATGCCTGGCTTCAATGCCAGTTCGAGAAACGATCCACTCATGGGACGTATCTAGAAACTGGGCGAGGTCTTCGTTGGTCTGAATTGTTTTGGGCAACGCAGAACCGGTTCCGATAATTGTAAAGGACATTTGTTCCTCCAAACATCAAGGCGCAGACGACTCATCTTCGTCAGCGAGTCTTGATAATTTTTTTCTGAAAAAACCATTTAATTTTTCCATGCCATGAATTAAAACTTCTTTTTCTTCATCAGTCATTTCTTTAGAAATATCTTTCACCATCTTTACATGAAAATACTGGTGAATTTTATCGATTCGCAAGCCCTTGTCGGTAAGACGGACGTAAACAACTCGTCCATCGGTATTGCTTTTTTCTTTTTTTACATACCCCTTCTTGGCCAGTTTATTAATGGCTACTGTTACTGAGGGGAGGGTAATGTTTAGACTTTGGGCAAGATCACTTATGGTTCTTCCATCATTTGTATTTTTTCCCACATGCTCAATCAGATGCATTTCATTGATTGATAAATCAATATTTGTCGATTGCTTGAGTAAATCCTCTTCAAACTTTAAAATATTATTGAATGTATCAACCAGAACGGCGTTGAGTTGGGAAGAAAAAGAGTCCAAAGGGTCACCTCCATATTTATTAGATTGTCTAACTAATTATAGCGCTAAAAAAATATTTGTCAAGAAAAGCTCTGGCTCTGGACAGTTTCTTAGAAGCTCTTAAGACTTTACAGCTCTCTAAAAACGACTTTTTAACCAAGCTCACTGGTTAATTCGTTCATTAAGGCTTCCACGGTAGTGATTTCTGAGATCTTATAGGCGTTGGCCCCTGAAAAAACATAGCCGTTATCGAGATCGCCTTTTCTACCAGCAATCAATGCCAAACCGATACAGTAGGGTGCCGTTTTATAGTCACAACTCTTGATACAGTTGATGGGACAGTTTTTAGGATGGCGCAATCCAGCTTTGACTTCTTCCAGAAAGCGGTTGTGAATGGCCCGGCCTGGCAAACCAGCAGGACTGACAATGATCTCAATGTCGGCTTTGGTTGCTTTAACCATAGCTTCTTTAAAGGCCTGTGAGGCATCGCATTCGATGGTAGTGACGAAGCGGGAACCAATCTGAACGGCATCGGCACCAGCTGCCAGCGTTTCTCGGACATCGGCTGCTGTGGTAATTCCGCCACCGGCGATTAAAGGGATGTGTCGTCCAACCAGATCCTCATAGGGTTTGATTTCTTCCAATACGCCGGGAATTAATGCTGGCAGCGCTTGTTCAGCCAACCGTTCGGGCGTCAGATCTTCAGTTTTAAAACCTAAATGACCGCCCGCCAGGGGACCTTCCAGAACGATGGCATCGGGAGCAACTTCGTAGTGGCGCCACCAGTGTTTTAAGATCAGCTTGGCCACTCGCTTTGATGAAATAATTGGTGCAATCCTAGTTAAGGAATTGCGGGTTAGTTCCGGCAGGGTTAAGGGCAGGCCGGCACCGGCAAAAATGATATCATATCCGGTTTGTACCGCATCTTTGACCAGTTGCTCGTATTGGGTTAAGGCCACCATGATATTAATTCCGATGGGTCGATTGCCGGATATTGTTTTGGCCCTTTTAAAGTGATCCGTCATTGCTTGTCGATTGGCCAGCTTGGGATTTTTTTTATAGTCAGGGTAATCACTACCCATTTCCACTGCCGATAAAACACCGAGACCGCCAAGTTTTGAGACATGTCCGGCCAGATTAGAAAGTGAAACACCGATCCCCATGCCTCCCTGGACAATCGGCTTGGTAAATTCAAGATTTCCAATATTAAATTGAGTTTTCAAAAAAAAACCTCCTTTGCAATTATTCTTGCGATTGGAGGTAATCATAGCATATCGAGAATTAATCTGTAAAGAAAAAGCTAAATCTCGGTTATTTTTTCCGGAGTATCCTGTTTTGTTTTAAGAAATGCTGTCTTTAAAAAGGACCACTTGGTTTCAGCGGTGAGAATACCCATAAAAATAACCAGACAACCCAAAAACATCATCAACGTAAAATCTTCGCCAAGGATCATGATTGATAACAGACTGCCAAAGACCGCTTCAAGACTAAGGATAATGGCGGCATGGGTGGAATTGGTATATTTTTGGGCCACTGTTTGTCCTAAAAATGCCAGGAAGGTACAGAATATCCCCAGATACAAGCCATTGATCAGACCAGGTATCGGGATCGCCAGAGTAAACTCGCCAGTTAGTAAAACATAGGCTAAGGATACAATTGCCGCAAAACCCAGTTGAATCACGGTTAAGGCAATGGGATCATGTTCTTTTGAGTAAATCCCCACCACGACAATATGACAGGCGTATAATAAGGCACAGAGCAGGGTAAGGGCATCCCCGGGATTAAAAGAAAAGCCAACCGAAAAATCGATGGTCAACAGGGCCAGCCCCAACAGCATAATAAAGGCAGCTACAAAATTATACTGATCCGGCCGATGTTTTTTAACGGCCCAGTAAATAAAGGGCACCATAATTACATTGGTCGCCGTTAAAAAGGCCTGTTTTCCGGCCAGCATATATTGCAGACCAATCATCTGGGCGGCAAAAGCAGTGAATAGAAAAAAGCCAATCACACAACCGGCCTTAATTGTATCCTTTGAGAGGTTCTTTAAATTTTTCCGAAAAATAAATCCGGATAACAGGGAAGCAACGGCGAATCGGACCGTCATCAACATCATTGGTGACATGGAGTCCAGAGCATTTTTTGACGCAACAAAACCGCTGCCCCAGACAAAAGCCACTGCTACCAGCCCCAGATCAGCAAAGAGTGCTTGTTTTTTTATTTTTTCCATGATGATATCCTTTCTCAGGTTCTGGTTTAATTATAACTAAATTAATCAGAGATGGCAAAAATATTTTGGTTTCCCCGATTAAAATGAGTTATAATAGAGAAGAAATATATAAATCACATAAGGACGAATAAATGAAACTTGTATTGGTTAGACATGTAGAAACTTTTGGAAATGTGGAACATCGCCTCAATGGTCACACCGAATCCGATTATACGCCCCGGGGCGAGGCCATGAAAGAAATTCTGGTGGAAGAACTGATTGCCTTGGATAAGAAACTGTCATTTGATAAAATCTTTGCCAGTCCAACGACCCGGGCTTACAAAATTGCCCAGGCAGTGGGCGCAGTAACCGGGAAAGAGATTCAAGTCGATCACCGCCTCCGTGAATTCAACTTCGGGATCTTTGAAGGAAAAACCCGGGACGAATGCATCGAAATTTTCCAGTCTGAGTGGGATCAATGGATGGCAAATTATATAAATTACAGAGTCCCTCAGGGTCAGAGCCAACGGGAATATCATGATCTTTGCGCCGAATTTTTAACCGAACTGACCGAAGGCGAAACGGTTCTGATGGTGGCTCACGGTGGTACGATCCACGGCATGTTGACCAATATGCTGAATCTGCCGCTGGACTGTAAATGGCATTTTGACATTAAATTGGGCAGCATCACGATGATTGATTATAACCACGGCTTTGGAATGCTATCCCATATGACCACACCACCCTATGATGAACTGATCCCACACCCAACCCCCTTGACGGATGCCAAAAAATCTGCCATGCGGGCGGCTGCACGAGCCGAAGCGAAAGCCAAAGCAGCCCATAAAAAAAAGAAATAATATAAGTCAGAGAGGAACTAAAATGCTTGTAGTCGCTTATGATAACCGTAGTGATTTTGAAATAGATGAAACGGTATTGGAAGAGGTCGAAGACGCAATGGTGCGAACGCTGCTTCACCAGGAAATTGAGGTGGAGTGTGAAGTGAGTTTTTCATTTGTCGGTGCCGCCGAAATAAACAATCTGAATCGGGAGTACCGGGATAAAGATTCTGTCACCGATGTCCTATCGTTTCCGATGTATGAAGATTTCATTCATAATCGGGAATCAATTATCAAAGATAATCCATTTTTGCCCTTGTTACTTGGAGATATTGTTATTTGTATCCAGCAGGCAGAAGCCCAGGCCAAAGAATACGGAAATACCCTGACCCGGGAGCTTTCCTATCTGTCGGTGCACAGTGTATTGCACCTGTTGGGTTATGACCATCTGGAAGATGATGAAAAATCGGTGATGCGTCGCATTGAAAAAGAAATTATGGGTGATGACTAAAGCCTCGCTCAATTAGCATCCTTCCATCAAGCAAAAAAACAGGAGGTGGGGACGATCAGACGAAAGCTAAAAAAGAGTTTTACTTTTGCCATTGAAGGTATTTTATACACCCTCAAAACCCAGCCGAATATGCGGATTCACTTTGGCATCGGTTTATTGGCAGTGACCTTTGGTTTTATCTTTAACATCGAAAACTATGAATGGCTGGCGTTGGTGATTGTAATCGGCTTTGTTTTTATTCTTGAAATTATCAACACCGCCATTGAGACCCTGGTGGATCTCTATACCGAAGAATACCATCATCTGGCCAAGGTTGCCAAAGACACCGCCGCCGGTGCCGTAATGGTAGCGGCCATCATGTCAATATGCGTAGGCCTAATTATCTTTTTACCCAAAATTATCAATTGGTTTTTTTAACCAGAGAAAGAATGTGAATCATGAACGAAAACTTTAAATCCGGATTTATCAGCATCGTCGGTCGTCCGAATGTCGGAAAATCGACCTTGCTTAATAATATCATGGGGGAGAAACTGGTGATTACCTCGGCCAAACCGCAAACAACCCGCAATGCGATTCGTTGTATTTATACCGATGAGCAGGCCCAGATGGTTTTTATTGACACCCCCGGAATGCACCGTCCCAAAAACCGGTTAGGTGACTACATGCAAAAAGCGGCGGAAAATACCGTTGCTGATGTGGATGTGGTTTTATATCTGGTCGAGCCGGAAACAAAAATCGGGCCGGGAGACCAGTATATTCTGGAGAAACTGGGCGCCAGCAAGACCCCGGTTATCTTAGTCATTAATAAAATTGATTTGTTACCCAAAGAAGACCTGCTGATCACCATTGCGGCATATCAGAAATACGATTTCCTTAAAGCCATTATTCCGATTTCAGCAGTTCAGGGGGATGGTGTTAAAGAACTGCTTGATCTGATAACCGATCTGCTCAGTCCGGGACCGATGTTTTTCCCCGCAGATATGATTATTGATCAATCCGAACGCTGGATTGTCCAGGAGCTGATCCGGGAAAAGATCCTTAACCTTTTAAATGATGAGGTTCCCCACGGTATTGCTGTCGAAGTGACGGCCATGAAACCCCGAAAAGGGAAGGATATCATAGACATCGAGGCAACCATTTTCTGTGAGCGCAAAACCCACAAGGGTATCCTGATCGGCAAGGGCGGCTCGATGCTGACCAAGATTGGCTCTCAAGCCCGAAAAGATATTGAGTTTTTCCTCAAAACCCAAATCAATCTGCAACTCTGGGTGAAGGTTCGCACGGATTGGCGGGATAAGAATTTTGATCTGAAAGATTTAGGCTATTTTGAATAAATCTTTCCGTTTGGAGCAATATGGGACTGATTAAAACAAAAGGCCTGGTCATCAGAGAACAGCCCTACAAAGAACAGGATAAGATTCTGACCATTTTCACCGAAGATGAGGGCAAGATCCAATGCATAGCCCGAGGCGTTCGACGTCAGAAAAGTGGTCTTTTGGCCAGTACACAGATTTTTGCCTATAGCGAATTTGTCTATTATCCAGGCAAGAATTTTGGCATTATCAATCAGTCGAACTTGATTGAAGCCTTTTATCCCTTGCGCAATGATCTGACCAAAATGGCCCTGGCTTCATATTTACTGGACTTGATGTATAACGCCTACGAATTTTATCAGAAAAGTCCGGAGATATTAAAACTGCTGCTCCATGTGTTGTTTTACATCTCCAGCGGCAAAGCTAAAAACGACCTTGTTCTGGTCGGAGCCTTTCAAATGAAGCTGGTCAGCTACTTAGGCTATCGTCCTGTTCTGGAAACGTGCATGGGTTGTCAGAATAATCTGGCGTTAAGCCACTTCAGCATTGAACAAAGCGGTGTTGTCTGCCGGAACTGCCGGGAACAAAGCCCGGGCTATCTTTATAAGTTAAGCCCGGCCATGCTGGAACTGCTCCGGGATTTTTTAAAACAACCGATTAAACAGCTCAAAGATCGGGAGATCGACCCAGCTGAAGCAATAAAATTATGCGATCTGCTGGATCATTATATCAGTTGTTGCATCGGGAAATCTTCCAAAGCCTATGCTTTTTATAAAACCATGCTAAACCCCTAAATCTGTTGGGAAAAATACGAAAAATTTAAATTAAAAGGAGATTATGATGGGAAACTACAAAATGGCGCATACAATGATTCGGGTATTGGATTTAAACCGCTCGTTGGCGTTTTACAAAGAGGCTCTTGGATTTGAGGAAGTGCGACGACGGGACGAACCAACTTATGAGTTTACTTTGGTGTTTTTAGGTGACGGTAATCCCAATGGTCATCAGTTGGAACTGACCTATAACTATGGTCAGGTTGTTCCCTATGATTTGGGCACTGCCTACGGTCATTTAGCCGTCGTGGTTGATGATCTTGAAGCATCCTGGGCCGCGCACGACGCAAAGGGCTACCAACCCACTGAGCCAAAAGGTTTAAGTGGTGATGGTAAACCCCGTTATTATTTTATTACTGACCCGGACGGCTATAAAATTGAAATCATCCGGAAGTAAAAGTTTGCCATGATAAGAGAGGGAGTACCTCTCTTTTTTTTAACTAATTTCTGGTTAAGTGAAAGGGGGCTATGAAAAACGATTGTCATCATCCGAAATGAAAAGCATTATCAGGCTAGAACCTTCGAATATTTGATCCTATCGGGGGTAAGAATTATATTAAAATACTATTCTAATTTGTACTGAGATATGGAGTCGCAATTGGAGAAAAAACGAATCAAACTGGCTATTTTATCAGTTGCATCACTTTTAATGATATCAATGACCGCTTCTGCCATTCTTGCCGATATCGAACAGCATTACCCCAATGTGTCAGAAACCATGATTCAAATGGTTTTGACCCTACCGGCGTTATTGGGGGTGATTTTTGCATTTGCTGCAGGTCCACTCTCAATGCGGATCTCAAAAAAGAGTCTTGTGATTTTTAGTCTAACTTGCGGGCTCTCTGGTGGATTGATGGGATTGATACTGGGGCCGCTGGCGATTGAATATTTATGGCTTTCCAGTGTTTTGATTGGTGTCGGTCAAGGAATTAATGCAACAATAACTCTGGCCTTAATCACCGTTTATTTTTCTGGCGAAGAAAGCGGGGCGATGATGGGACTCCAATCGGCTTTTCTTAATGGCGGTAGTATGGTGCTGTTGTTTACTTCCGGTTTGCTGGCTAATATAAAATGGAATGGAGCTTATCTGGTTTATCTGGCTTTTCTACCGGTTCTTGTGATTGTCATAAAATATTTGCCCCATGATCAGCCGCTTCCAGCGACCCAACTAAAAGCAAGAAATCGTACTGAAAAACTAAATGGTACCGTCTATTTTATTGCCCTGATCATCTTTTTATTTGGCAGCTGCTTTTTTGTTTTTCAGACTAACATAGCGCTGCTGGTGGTGAGCAAGGGCTATGGGGATGCGACGCTTAGCGGTATCATCAACACCCTGATATCAGCAGCCGGAATGATCACCGGTTTTCGTTACAGCCATATCATCCACCGCCTAAAAACAATGACAATAACCGTCGGAATCGCAGTTGTGGGACTGGGGATGAGCCTAATATTTTTTCTGGGATCGTTAGTCAGTATCTGTGTTGCCGCTCTTTTTATCGGATTTGGAATTGGTGTTGTTATGCCAACAGGAATTTATCTGGCCGCCAACGTAGTAAGAAAAGAGAATCAATCCACTGCCATTGCATTGGTAACGGCAGCGGTCAATTTAGGAATGTTTGTCTCACCCTTAATCTTTGATTGGATATCGCTCCAGATCCCTGACAGTGATATAAGTATCAAGTTTATGATCGCATCACTTTGCTTGCTGCTATTGGCAGTAGTATTTGCAATGAGTCGTCGATTTGTTTTAAATAAGCCGCAATAGAATTATGCATCGTATCGAAGTTTAGAAATTATCAAATCCTTATCTGTACCGGATTCGTACGAATTGATCGAAGTAAAGGAGAGCTCACCATGAGAAATCATTTAAAAAAAATCACCATCACCGTAATATGGGGAGTTGTTTTTACGAGCCTGGTTTTGTTGCTCTGTTTTCCAATGATTGGCCATGCCCTTAATGAGAATAAACGGGTGTTGTTTATCAGTTCATACAGTGAAAGTTTCCCAACGGTTCCGCTGCAAATTAAGGGGATTCAGTCTGCGCTTGATGAGAAAGTCAGTCTGGATATTGAATATATGGATACAAAGCGGCTTGATACTGCAGAGAATAAACAACTGTTTTATGAAAATCTAGCTTATAAATTAAAAAATCTGCCGCCTTATGACGCCGTGCTCGTTGGGGATGATAATGCCCTGCAGTTTATGATCGATTATCACGACACGCTGTTTCCCCAAATACCGGTGGTGTTTTTCGGAATTAATGATTTCGAGCGGGGGAAAGTAGCGGCCGAAAGCCCTTACTTTACTGGAATGTTCGAGAAATTTTCAATGGTCGAAACGATTAAAATCGCCAAAAAATTCAATCCTAAAGCTTCTCAAGTTATTGGTATTGTGGACTCATCCCTGACCGGACAAGGTGATCAGGGGCAATTTCTGGCCACTCAAAGTGAATTTAGTGATCTTGATTTTCGGGTCTTAAACGTATCGGATTATACCTTTGCTGAGTTTGGGGAAGTGCTTAAAAATCTTAATGACGATGCAATTCTTTTATACCTGAGTATGAACCAGGACAAAAACGGTGTTGTCAAAGACTTAAACGATCAGTATCAGTTTTTGAAAGATAATACCACCATACCGGTCTATCGAACCAGTATTGGCGGAATTGGTGAAGGCATATTGGGCGGAAAACTGATTGACTACGAGGCCTTTGGACGGATCTCTGGCAATTTAATCATGGATATATTAAATGGCAAGTCCGTGGAATCAATGGGTCTTATTGAGGATACACCCTATTACTATATATTTGATTATGATCTCATTAAAAAATTCAATATTCCCGAGTCGCTGATTCCCAAAAATGCTGTATTAATTAATAAAGAACCCTCGCCTCTGGAAAAATATCGGGAAATTTTTGTTAGCATCGGGGTTCTGATACTTTTTCTTTTGACTGTTTCATTAATTCTTATCGTCGATAATTTAAAACGACGTGCCATTCAAAAACAATTACAGGAAAGTTATGAGAGTCTAAAAATAACCAATGATCATCTTGAAAAAACTGAAGACAAATTGAGATCTCAGTATGAGGTCATTGAAAAAAGTCTCAAAGAAGTCGGAATCCTGAATCAGAAATATGCCATTGCGACAGAAATTACAAATAGTGCAGTTTGGGAATTGGATTTAGATACTAATGAAATTCTGATATCTGATAACTTTTCTTATGTCAGTCGAATCCCCAATGAAAACGAAAAATTTGAAGATTTATTGAGTCGATTAACCGATCCGGAACACAAAAACAGATTATTATCCGAAATACAGTCCTACTGTGCTGGGCGTAAAAATGAAATTGATATTCAGATTCCCATTAACGATGAGAATAATAAAGTAAAATGGCTACTATTCCGGGGCAGAGGAATATCACAGGGCAATGGTCTTATTAAACAAATTCATGGAATTCTCATGGACACGACACGAATGAAGGAACAGGAGGACTATATTGAATACCTTGCTACCCATGATTTTTTAACCGATTTGCCAAATCGAATGAGCTTTTTAGAAAAACTTGCGGATGCACTGGAATCTGGCAAACCTGGCGCCGTTTTATTGTTTGATATCGATAACTTTAAAGCGATCAATGATACCCAGGGACATGTCTATGGTGATGAGATCTTAAAAATGATTGCTCATCGACTCAGTGAACTTTCCAATGAAAAGACGTTTGTTTCCCGTTTTGGCGGAGATGAGTTCCTGATTTTAATAAAAAATGTTAATGGAACGCAAGAAGTTGAAAATTTCGCTCAAACTACAAAAGCAGCCTTTGATAAAGCATTTGTACTCAACGGCAAAGCCAATAATATCAATATCAGTATGGGATTAACCTGTTTTCCGGAAGACAGTTGTGACATCAATCAAATTATAATGAATGCCGATACAGCGATGTATCATGTTAAACATAGCGGTAAAAACAACTACATCTTTTATTACTCTGAAATGAAAGACATTATAAATACCCGAATCGAAATAGAAGCGATTATTCGAGAAGCCTTAGAAACAGATGGCTTCAAACTTCTCTATCAGCCACAAGTCGATTTGTGTTCAGCTCAAATCCATGGGTTCGAAGCATTATTGCGATTTAAAGATCATAATATCCGACCAGATCAATTTATCCCAGTTGCAGAAGATACTGGGCTGATTATTAATATTGGGCGTTGGGTAGCTAAATCTGCGATTGAACAATTTGCTAAATGGCGAGATATGGGGCTCGGAGAAAAAATAATTGCGATTAATTATTCCAGTAAACAATTGAAGGATAGAGATTTTATCGCGTATCTGGGGCAACTCATAACGACTCATGCAGTTAAACCAGAAATGATTGAAATTGAAATTACAGAAAGCATACTGCTGGAGAATGATAATGAAACGATGTTTTTTTTACAGGGATTAAAAGATGCTGGTTTCAAAATCGCCCTGGATGACTTTGGTACCGGCTATTCATCTCTGAATTATCTGACATATATACCAGTTGATAAGGTTAAGTTGGATAAATCCATCAATGATAAGTTTCTAAACCTCAAAAACAATCAGGTCATGGATAGTCTAATTTCATTGGCACATAGTCTAAAGCTAGAAATCACCGCAGAGGGGATTGAAGATTGGGATCAATATTGGCAATTAAAGCGTGGCGGTTGCAACTATATTCAGGGCTATCTTTTCAGTAAACCGCTGGATTCAGCAGCGATAGAAAATATTTTTAATCATATCTTTGAAATAACTGATGAAAATTAAACCCATAAATCATTGATAAAAACAAAATTATTTAAGAAGGCCATCCATTTTTGCCAATAGCAAATGGATGGCCTTTGACAGAGCAATTACAACAGTCAAATTTTTAGTTAGGCAGCAACAGTCAATCTCCTAAGTGATGACCCACTGAGCAATCGTCGATAGTAAGCTTGCGTACATTTTTTATATTTGTTGAAAAGTTTGATTGCTTCGTTTTCATTGCAATATACTTTCCAACAACCACAATATTTACAATTTTTTCCTTCATGCTCGATAAATCCCTGAACATCTTCAAACGGATAACTTAAAAACAAGCCAATCTCGTGGGGAAATTCGCTGGAATCTTGAATCCGCTTGGATAAAAATTCCAGACAAGATTTCAAATCCTCGGTACGATAACCTATGTCCTGAAGAAAGCTGTCCACCCGGGGACATGAAAAGTCTTTGAGCAGTCGACTTTGACGATAAACATAGATTAAAACCCGACTGGCATTTATCCTCAGTACCTCCAGATAAACCCCACGAGCATTCAACGTATTATTACACTGCTCCAGCTGCTCTGCGAGTTGGCAATAGCTGGTAAATGGATAACTGAATAAATTACCAGTTTTCATTCCGGCTAATGTAGGCGAACAGTGGCGTATCAATTCTCTCTCGAACTTGTTCATGACGACATCTTCCGGGTATGCGATTTTAAAACACAGCCATCGCAATTCTTACATTGAGCACAATGCTCCTCCAGAATGTTTCGTAATGCAGCCAAACTGCTGCTATGTGACCGTGCCAGGGGCAAATTTAGTCTTTTTGCCTCATCGGTCGCACAGTTTACCATTTTATGCGAAACCGTCCCAGTAAATAATACAATCAAATCTGGGACGCCGATTTTTTTTTTCATTGCACCCTGCATTTGGGTGAAAACCTTAGCCCGACAATCATATTCTTTGCATAAATCTTTATATTGATAAATCATGCGATCATTTCCGCCAATAATAACAATGCTCATTTGGTGCCCTCCATCCCCTTGTGTTAGTTAAAACTAACTGATTATAACTTATCACAATTCGGAGCAGCTGTCAATTATTTTTAAACATTTATTAAGGAATTATTATTGGTTTTTATGGCTGACTACAAAGCTCATATTTAAATATTATACCGCATAAATCAACATACAGTATTTTAAGCATTGACTTTATATTGATTAACAGTTTTCGCGAAATAACATTGATCATCAAAAAAACGGCTGCAACATTAGATTATTATAATACAATTAATGATTGATAATAATATCACAAAATTGCACAACAATATTAATCAAAAGTCGAGTGATGCACAAGAAACATCGGCGCATATAATGAATATCTTATATTTAATGTCAGCAGTAATCTAAAGTATTTTGAGCAAAATATTACTGCTGCAAATATAATAAAAAAAATAATTCGCAAAATATTCACTTGACAATTGATAATATATGCCTTATCATGATGCCAATAGAATATTTAGCAAACTTATCGAAAGGTAAGGACGCAAAGCTTTAGGGTCTAAGTAATTATTTATATGACAGCCAGTTGCACAACCACATTTTTTAATGATGATTATAATGCAACGTGTCAATGCGTTGTTTTTTTATTCTATACGATTCAGTTGTTGGTCAATTTAATATTTGGCAAACTTATCGAAAGGTAAGGACGCAAAGCTATAGGGTCTAAATAAGTATTTATATGACAGCCAGTTGCAGGTTATAGGCGTATTTAATTCGCCTTTATTGCAACGAGCAAATCGTTGCTTTTTTATTACAAAAAACGAATGGAGGATGCTGATGGATCAATTGCTGATAACTGCAGAAGTTTTTATGATTGGAGCAGTGACTGGCGTATTAATGAAAGAAGCGACTGATTATTTAATCAGTCAGAGAGTCAAGACCTTGACTAACCATCAGTTGTCCGGCAATGTTACAAAAACAATCTTTTGGGCGATGCTTAACGCAACCATCTGGTTGATCTTTGTAAAGCTCAACGGACTTGAACCAAAAACATTGGAATGTATGTTGCTCTTTTCAATCTGTGTCATTCTTTCTGCTGTAGACATCAGCATTAAAAAAATCCCCAATGAGCTGGTATTAATGACGATATTCGTGGGCGTTGCCTTCATCATTACCGGGCAACCGATTGCCAGTATTGGAATGAATATCTTTGGTTTAGTAATTGGTTTTATTATATTCTTTTTACCAGCAATAATTGGAAAGGGCGCTGGTTGGGGAGACGTAAAATATGCCGCTGCGGTTGGTTTTTGTTTGGGTGTTTATGGAATAATTTCTGCGATTATGATAATGACTTTTTTTCTGATGATCTATACAGCATACCTGATCATTAGACGAAAAGGTAATTTGAAATCAAAGGTCGCCCTGGGACCATTTATGGCTTCCAGTTTTGTATCCGTATTAATTTTAAATCTTATCAACACAAATCATCTGATAGATTTTGGAATGTTGTTTTAAAGCAAGTTTACTTGGTAACGATTACGAAAATTTTTAAAAGGGAGAAGAAAAAATGAAAAACGGATTATCACGCATGATCAGAGAAGAAGATGGACAGGGCATGGTTGAATATGGCTTAATTATCGCCGGGATTGCATTGGCTGCCATTGCCGCCATTTGGTTATTGGGACCCCAAATCGGGCAAATGTTTAAAGATATCGGCACTCAGTTAGCAGCATAATTACACTAATTAGTTTGACTAACAAATATAAAATATTGAAGGAGAAACTGAAATGAAAAATCAATTGATGCACATGATCAGAGAAGAAGACGGACAGGGTATGGTTGAGTATGGCTTGATTATTGCCGGGATTGCATTGGCTGCCATTGCCGCCATTTGGCTGCTGGGGCCGCAAATCAGTCAGTTCTTTACCGATATCGGCACGCAGATGGCGGCATAATGGAAGTAGACTATATAATAAATAAACACGATATAAAAAATTTAAAGGAGAAGAAAGAAATGAAAAATGGATTGTCACGCATGATTAGAGAAGAAGATGGACAGGGTATGGTTGAGTATGGTTTGATTATTGCCGGGATTGCATTGGCTGCCATTGCTGCCATCTGGTTACTGGGCCCTCAAATCGGTCAATTCTTTACGGATATCGGAACCCAATTAGCAGCATAAAGCCTATAGGTAGTTATTGTGTTTACTGTGAAGAAACCAGTGGCATATTGGCAACGTCAAAGTGGAGATTTCTGCCGGACGTAATCAATATGCCTTTTTTAATCGGCTAAACGATCTGCTCCAGTTACAGTTAAATAAATCAGATCTTCTGGATGAATGATCAGGGAGGAAACATGTTTGCAAACATAATCAAACGGATAAAAAAAGAAGACGGGCAAGCAATTGTTGAGCTTGCTATCACCCTGCCAATTTTGATTATGATTTTGTGCGCAATTATCGATTTTGGTTGGCTGTTTATGAATCAGAACAGTATTGATTATGCCGCAAGAGAAGGCGCACGCTATGCAATCGTTCATTCAACCAGTAAGACAGCAATTGAAGAGCATATTCGGACAATTGCTCCTGAGAACATTGCCGACACTGTAGACATCAGCATCACGTTTACAAATACATCAAACCCCCGTCTTGGTGATGTAATCATCGTTATCAGCGATGATGTGAATATATTGACTCCAATTGTTGATGTTTTTGTTCAGGGTGAAACCATGAATCTTTCTTCATCCTGTACCATGAAGGTGGAGTAAATGAGACAGATAATGAACTTATTAAAAAAATTTCCCTATAGACAGATAAAAAAATCCGAACAAGGTGATGCGTTGATTATTGTGGCCGTTTCGATGGTATTTATTATGGGAATGCTGGCATTGGTAATCGATCTGGGGTTGGCGTTTTTAAGTACTGGAGAACAGCAAAAAGCTGCGGATGCAGCCGTATATTCATCCGGGCGGTTACTACCCATCGAAACGGGAAACACCACCAAGGTCAATCAGATTAAAGAGAGTGCCATTAATTATGCCGATCTTAATGGTTTTCCGGATTTAACGCCTGAGGATGTCATTCTGGGGAAAATCAGTAATGGTCAATATACTGAAATTCGTGTTACTGTTGATAATACTGTACCGATGTATTTTGCCAAAATATTTGGAGTCGATTATTTGGACCTTACCCGAACGGCTGTGGCAAAACTGTCGCCAGTTATCAGAACCACTGGGGTGGCACCAATTGGCTTGACGAAAGAGGAAATGGAATTAAGGTTGGCCAGCAATAACCTGACGCACGTAACTTTGAAATACGGGGAAAAAAATGTTTGGAGCGATTCCCCATCCTTTTTTGGAGCACTTGATCTCGATGGCCAAGGAGGGGGGGCCAGCGATTATCGGATTTGGATTACCCAGGGTTATGCCGGTGAAATCAGTGTTGGCGATGTTCTCTTAAAAGAAATGGGAAACATGGAAGGACCTACTTTTCAGGGCTTTGATGAACGTTACAACGGTTGTACCCATTTTGGTGCGCTCAGCGGCGGTGTTGGCTGCACTACTGATAATTTCGAACCGACATGCCCGAGAATTGTCAAGGTGCCCATTTACTCGTATACGGTTGATAAACAAACCGTTGTAGTGGAGGGATTTGCCGCGTTTCTTCTGGAAAATCAAACTGATAAAGGTGAAATCACTGGTTCATTCTTAAATATGGTGTCAAATGGCGCTTCTTCAGGAAGTAACGTCGGGGAAGGAACCGATGGGGATTTTGGATTATATAATTTGATCCTTTCCGAATAATTAATAATTACCGGTATTTTGGGTAAATACCATTTATAAACCCATTAATCAGTTGAATGGAGAAATCGATGAAAAAACTCGTAATAATTGCATTGATCGTATCGGTGATCACCGGATTTGCAGTTTTTCAATTTGCAATCTCTCTGCAAAAAGGCAAAGACCAGGCGACACAGCCCGTTGTTTTGGCAACTCAAGCCATTCCCAAAGGAACCGTCATTGAAAAAGAGATGCTAACGACCGAAGAAATACCCATTGAGATGGTTCACCAACTGTCAATTGCCAATCCGGAGGATGTTCTAGGGCGGATCACTAAGGAAAACATTGAGGCCAATGAACAGATTTTGACCAGTCGTTTAAGTGATACCAATCAGGAAAATAATAATTTATCCTACGCCATTGAACCAAATTATCGTGCCCTGACCATTCTGGTCGATGAAGAAAAAGGGGTAGGCGGCTATTTAGTCAAGGGAGATCGTGTTGATCTTGTCACAATTTGGATCACAAAAGAAAAAGATGTCGTTTCACAGTATGTTGTCGAAAATATTGAAATTCTGGAAATTGGCCCCAAGAGCACTGGCGACAAAGGCGGGGAATACACCTCGGTAACGGTCTCGATTCCAGCAACCGAGGTTGAAAAAATTACCTATGCGTTGTCAATTGAACAAACGACTAAGTATCGTCTGGTGCTCCGCTCACCGGTTGACAAGGCCATATTAGGACCAAAGCCCTTCATGCCTTTAAACTAAGCGGTACTAACGACTAATAATTTATATACTATAGAATAAAATGGGGTAAACGCCATGGAAAAGATAAAGGTAATGATTGTTGGAAATAATGACAATCGGATCTATGAAATTAAAAGTCTGCTTCGCAGCGACAGCGTGGCATTTATCGGTTTCTCAAAACAGGATGAAAGTGTTCTGGAGAAATCCATCAGTTTGAAGCCCCATGTGTTGATTATTCAATGTGAAGATGACTACAAAGCGGCCATCGATTTGGCTGAAAAAATATATATCCGAATTCCCGGATGTGCAGTAATTCTCATCTGTGACAGTTTTGATGTAAGCATGATCGAAAAAGTCATGTTGGCCGGGATCCGCAAAGTACTACAGTTCCCCATTGATGCTGAAACGTTACAGGAAAACATCGAATTGGCTCATTACATGGAAAAATCCCGTTTGGAAAATGCGGATATCACGGCATCCAATAATATGCAATCCCGGATTATCACGGTATTTGGTGCCAAAGGCGGGATTGGCAAGACAACCATTGCCATAAATTTAGCGGTATCGCTGTCAAAAATGGGTAAAAAGGTCGCGGTAATCGATGCTGATCTCCAATTTGGCGATGTCAATGTTTACTTTGATATTGACCCGAAGGATACAATTTCCGAATTATCCCAGGGCAACGATGCTGGTGATATTGACGCCATCAAACGGATGATGGCCTTGCATTTTTCTGGGGTCAGCATTGTCTGTGCCCCCAAAAGCCCCGAATATGCCGAATATGTAACCCCTAAAAACATCGAAACCATGATTAATACCATGCGGCCCTTTTATGACTATATTCTGATTGATACCGCACCGGTGTTTAGTGACATTACCATGGCAGCCATCGAGAATTCAAACTTGGTGCTGCTGGTTACTGTTCAGGATATCTCAACCTTGCGCAATACCAAAATTACTCTTAATATTCTAGAGTCCCTGCAACAGAAAGAAAAAACAGAACTGGTGATCAATCGGTTAACAAAGGGATTGATCAGCTTAAAAGATATGCAGCGGGTGTTAAATGAACCAGTTAAGAACACCATCGTTTTTGATTTCAAGACAGCAACGACTGCTCATAATAAGGGAATCCCCATTGTCTTGGACGCACCGAAGTCGGAAATTAGCAAAAACCTAAAAAAGCTGGCGCAATATATCGTCAATACCATTGACCATCGAGTTAGTTAAAAAGAAAGAATCGATAAAAGAGGTAAAAAAATGGGACTGCTGGAAAGAATGGAACAACAACGGCTGGGACAAAAAGACAAGGCCCAGGAAGAAGGGAAAAAAGACATTATCCATGTTGATATTCATCAGGATCTGAAAAATCGGGTTCACCAGGAAGTAATTAATGAAATCAATAGCAGTAAGGTTGACACGGTCGGCAAAGAAAATCCCATCGAAATCCTGCGAATCCTGGAAAATGTCATGGCGGTTGAAGCGGAAAATGTCAACCGCCTGGATCGCAGCCGTATTACCGAAGAATTACTCAATGAGATTATCGGCTATGGACCGCTGGAAGTGCTTTTAAATGATCCGGATATTTCCGAGATCATGGTTAACGGTTATAACCGGGTCTATATTGAAAAAAAAGGGAAGATTCAATTATCGCCGGTGGTTTTCAAGGACAATCAGCATGTGATGAACGTGATTGACCGGATTGTATCTTCGGTAGGCCGTCACATCGATGAGTCCAGTCCGATGGTCGATGCCCGGTTAAAAGATGGTTCCCGGGTCAACGTGGTGATTCCACCGCTTTCTCTGGTCGGGCCGGTTATTACCATTCGAAAATTCTCCAAAAAACCAATTACCACTGATCAATTATTGGGTTTTGGATCAATATCAAAAAAAATGCTGTCGTTTTTGGAAGCCTGTGTTAAGGGCAAACTGAATATTATTGTATCCGGTGGAACCGGCAGCGGGAAAACAACCATGCTCAATGTGCTTTCCAGCTTTATTCCGGATAACGAACGGATTATCACCATTGAGGATTCGGCCGAACTGCGGCTGTTACAGGATCATGTGATTACCCTGGAAAGTCGACCATCCAATCTGGAAGGACGAGGAAAGGTCTCAATTCGGGAACTGGTCGTCAATGCCCTGCGAATGCGGCCGGATCGGATCATTGTCGGAGAGGTTCGTTCGGCAGAAACCATCGATATGCTTCAGGCTATGAACACTGGCCATGACGGTTCATTGACCACCATTCATGCCAATTCACCAAGAGACTCTCTGTCTCGTATCGAGACGATGGTTTTGATGTCAGGGATGGATTTGCCGTTGCGGGCAATCCGAGATCAGACGACCTCAGCCATTGACATCATCATCCAGCAATCACGACTCCGGGATGGAACCCGAAAGGTGGTAAATATTACAGAGGTTACGGGTCTTGAAGGAGATGTCATTGTTATGCAGGACATTTTCAGCTATGAAATGACCGGACAATTGGACACCGATGGAAAATTCAAAGGACGCTTTAAAAGCATGGGGATCAAGCCCCGATGTTTAGAGAAAATTGCTCATAATGGTGTAATGATTAATGATGATTGGTTCATCGAGTAAATGAGTTTATACGGAGTAATGCAATGAATGCGATCATCGTCACCTTATTAATGATGCTTACAGTATTTTTTCTGGTATTGCTGTTGCTTTACGCCATTTCAGCGGATCAACGCCAGATGCAAAAGCGGTTTAACGGCCTGACAAGCCTGAGTGCAACCGACTTGACAAATTTAAAAAAAGCCCGAAAAAGTCGGGAAAAATCCAAACACAAGGTGCTTAAAAAACTGGAAAATGATTTGTCAATGTCTGGTATTCTGATCCGACCTTCTGAATTTCTGCTTCTCTGGATTGGCTTGTCGATGATTCCCTCAACCCTGGTGTTTATGCTGGGCGGCAATATTATCTTTTCAATTATTTTACTGCTATTTGGGTTATTGGTACCGCCGCTTTATGTGAATAAAAAACGGGCAACTCGAGTCGAACTGTTTGAACAGCAACTAATTGATGCCATCAGTATCATGAGCAGTTGTTTGAAAGCTGGTCTCACCTTTCAGCAGGCGTTAGTCAGCATATCAACTGAAATGCCAAACCCCATTTCGGAAGAATTTGGCCGGGTTGTTAAGGAGTTAAAATTAGGCAGCTCCATTGAAACGTCTTTAACCCGGTTATCTGACAAAATTGGCAGTCAGAATTTCATGATGATTGTTTCAGCAATTCTGATACAGCGCCAGACCGGCGGGAATCTCTCAGAAATTTTAACCAATATTTCGGGAACCATCAAAGAACGGTTTAAAATAAAAAATGAGATCAAAGTTTTGACAGCAACTGCCAGAACCTCAGGTCTTGTGGTGGGTTTAATGCCCTTGGTAATTATACTTGTGTTTTTGTTATTTAATCCCGATTATGTAACTATATTCTTTGAATCCAATCTCGGTATTGCCATGGTAGTCATTGCTATTGTAATGGAAGTAATTGGCTATCTGATTATCCGAAGAATCGTCAATATAAAATTTTGACGATTAAATCGTAAAGAAATGAGGTGACGCAGATGTTTTTTTTGGTGATCAGTGTTTCATCACTGATTTTTATCCTGATTCTAATCATGTTTTACAATCAGGCGAGCATTGCCGATACCAAAAGGAAAAGACTCGGTTCGATTAAAAAAAGAAACAAAAATGATCTTGATGATGAGTTTGAGAAACCTTTTTTTCAACGGGTCATTCTGCCCATTTACCAATCGTTAATTAAAAAAATATCATCACTGTTTCCCAAAAAAGGGAGTGCCACAAATAAAAAAACCGAGACAAATCTCAGACTCGCCGGACTTCAGCTTGCCGTCAATGAATACAATGCGATCCGGATTATTGTTTTTGGTGGCTTTTTTATTGGTGCATTTTTTATAACTTTGTTCACCCGCTGGAATATTTTAAATGAATTATTATTTGTTTTCGTCTGTATGTTATTGGGAATTATCGCACCGGTTGTTTTTTTAAAACTCAAAATAAACAAACGTCAAGGCGCAATTTCCAATGAATTGCCGGATATTATGGATATCCTTTGTGTCACCATGGAAGCGGGACTGGGTTTTGATTCGGCGCTTATTAAAATTGGCGAGCGTTTAAGTGGCGTTCTGGTTGCCGAACTGAATATTGTTCATTCTGAAATTAACTATGGAAAGCCCCGCAAAGATGCCCTCAAAAGCTTGGCTGATCGTAATTCGGTTGAAGAATTAAAAACCTTTGTGGGTTCAATTATTCAGGCGGAACAATTGGGAATTCCCATTAATCATGTCTTGAAAGCACAATCCGAAGAATTGCGAATAAAAAGAAGACAACGAGCCGAAGAAAAAGCCATGAAAGCACCGGTCAAAATGATGATTCCACTGGTTTTTTTCGTTCTTCCAGTACTATTTATTGTTCTTTTGGGGCCAACAATTTTACAGCTTGTTAAACAGTTTGGTTAAGGGGTATAATAAATGAAAACATGTCGTATTTTTAAAAATGACACACTCCTGTTTAGTGAAATACAAGTCGCAGATAACTTCGTCACCCGATTGGTCGGTTTATTAAGAACCACCGAATTAGCTGATAACCAGGGACTCTTACTCAAAAAATGCAATCAGGTTCATACCTTTGGGATGAAATTTCCGATTGATGTGATCTTTTTCTCAAAAGATGGCAAGATCCTACATCTGGAACACCACATGAGGCCGGGAAAAGTCAGTCCCCATGTTAAAAATGCATACTGGGTACTGGAGCTTCAATCGGGCTCCTGTCAAAAATATCACCTGGAAGTCAATCAGCGTCTTGTCGTCAGTCAATAATTTAGAAAGGTATAATAAATCATGGCAAAAAAATCCGAACAACTAACCTTAGATGAGCTCAGAGATAAGTCAGTAAAATCAAAAACAAAATTATCTTTTGGAAAAGAAATGGGCGGATACAACAAAAAACAGGTCACCGAGTATATTGACAATCTAACCGATAGCTTAAGCAGTGCCGAGGAATCCTTTAATAATCGACTTGAAGAATACGCTGCCATGATAACGATGTTAAAACAGGAACGGGATCAATACGGCGAAATGTATAATCTCTGTAAAAGTTCAAAAGGTGAAATGGCAAATCAAATTGATGCATTAAAAAGAGAAAACGAAGAATTGAATCGCCTGGTTAATGAACTAAGTATTAACCCGGTGCCGCAACCGGTTGAAGTTATTGATACGCATCCTGGCGACGCCGCCATCAACTCACAAACTAAACTCGAAGAATACTTGAGTTATGAGCAGGAAAGCCAAGAAATGAAAGCGCAACTGGATCAGCTTAAGGCGATGGTTCGGGAGTTAAGTACTGAACTTGAAGCCTATGCCAGCACCAATCTGAGCGAGATAACACCAGCAAGCGGTTCGGCTGATCAACAGCTGCCGGAAAAGGATGTCCTAAAATATCAGTATGAGGACATTCTTAAAGAACGCAGTGCGTTACTCACTGAAAATAATCAGTTAATCAAAACGAATGAACAACTATCCGATGAAGTGATGCTCCTCAAAGCGCAAATAGCAACACTGGAGGAAACTGCCAATCAGAAGATTCAGCAAGCAATTTCTACGTATCAGTCAAAAACGGATGCGTTCATAAAGAATCATCAGATAACCCTGGCTAAGCTCTCAGAAAACATGATCAATTCGTTGCATCTGATCGAGACAGAGGGTGACGACTTCATAACACTAAAAAACATGTTACTGATCGATACGATTCAAAGCCAGTAAAAAATAGACACAATTTTTGATTATGCGTTTAATCAATTCGCAAAAGGTTATAAATAAAATAGTAACTTTATTTTATAATTATGGAGGATTGATATGTTTGAAAAGATAATCGTTGTTTCCGAGGTTTCCAACGCATCGAATGAGATGGTGAAATGTATCAGAAGTCTTCGTGCTCTGGGTGCGACGGAATGTTTACTGCTTCAATGTTTTAATCCCCATGACGTTGACTCTGGTGTTTCCTCCTATTTAACATCCATATTTAATGAGAACCTGAAAAATCAGTCTGAGATCCTAACTGAGCAGGGATTTACCGTAAAAACTCAAATCATTTCCGGCAATTTAAAAAGTGAAATTAATCAGATTGCCCAAGACGGTGATTACGCAGTAATTGTTGTCGGAGCTGAAAAGCACTCCATGGTAGGTGCCCTTTTTTTAGGTGGGGTTGCTTACGATATAATCTATGGTTCGACAAAACCCATCATGCTCGTTAAGGACAATCATCAGGATCAAACGGTCAGAAATTCAAATGATCAAATTGATCATATCTTGTTTCCCACCGATTTTTCGGAAAATGCCGATATTGCCTTTGAATATGTTAAAGAAATGGTCAAACAAGGTGTCAATAAGGTGACGATTTTTCATATTCAGGATGAATCCAAAATAAATCCATATCTGCTCCATCGACTGGTTGAGTTCAATGAAATAGACAATAGTCGCCTCCAGAAGCTTAAAGATGAATTGCAACTTCTCAACACAGTTGAAGTAGAAATAAAGATCCGTTACGGAGCACCCACTTCAGAGATTATTAAGTTGGTTGATGAGGAACGAATTCCCATGATTGTGATGGGCACCCAGGGGCGAGGCTTTATTAAAGAAATTTTCTTGGGCAGTGTCAGCCATAATATTGTCCGTCATGCTTCTGCATCGGTTCTTTTGATTCCTGGCAATCGGGCAGATTAGAAAATTTTAGTAAAACCAACAAACAGCTGAAATGCAATAGCAAATTTCAGCTGTTTATTTAATTTCGGGAAATATAACTTGAATTTTTATGCATGGCCAAATATAATGAAAGATGAAACTTATACCGTAGGAGGAAAAAATGAAAAGAAAAAGTTATGCATTAGTAGCAATTGTATTAGGAGCTGCCTTGTTGTTGACTGGCTGTGGCAGTAAATCGACCAGTAACGTAGATCCGCTGGCCGATGGCGTGTTAACCGCCGGAACCAATGACATGTATCTGCCACTGGAATTCCGGGATGAAAACAATGAACTGGTCGGATTTGATATCGACCTGGGTCAGGCCCTGGCAGATGAGCTCGGAGTTGAGATTAAATGGGTGCCAACAGCTTGGGACGGCATTTTTAATGGTCTGAATGCCAACCAGTATGATATTGTTTTATCGGGAACCAGCATTACGGAAGAACGGCTAAGCGGTTTTAATATGACAGATCCATACCTTGCCAATGGGATTGTTATTGTCTCTCGTAAAGATGCGACTCCGGCAAAAACACCAAAGGATCTGGCTGGAAAAACAGTCGGCGTTCAAATCGAAACCACCGCTGATTATGCTGCGGAGGCTTTAAAAACCCAGGAAAACGTTGAATATACTGTGAATAAATATGATGCCATGCTTGACGCCTTCGCCGCACTGGAAGGAAAGCAAATTGATAACATTATGACGGATATCAGTGTTGCTCAATTCTATACCACACTAAAACCGGATGTCTACGCAATTTCATCTGATGTCTTGTCAAATGAACCCATCGGCATCACCGTCAGAAAAGCTGACACAGCCTTCAATGAACAGTTAAATACGGCTCTGGATACTCTACGGGAAAATGGAAAATTAACCGAGCTGTCCATGAAATGGTTTGGACAGGATGTTACGCAGAATATTAATACCGAATTAAAAGTCATTGAATAATTATAATAAAAAAATGCCCGGCGCTGAGATTTGATACCAGCGCCGGGTCTTTTTGATTGCCAAGGCTTTTCTTTGCCATTATAATGATGATACACTACGTGATCCGAAATGCAAAGGGGACAAGAAAACGGTGAAAGATTTAATTTATTGGCTATGGTTTATGCGGCTAAAAAAAATTTCCCTCAAACAAAAAAATATGCTGATCGAACAATTTTTATCTCCCTGTGTGATTTATTCATTAAGTCCCGAAACCCTTTTGATGACGAAGATCATTGATGAAAAGACAGTTAATTATTTTTTCCAGTCTCGATCGCTGGTGCAGGCAACTCAGGATTTATCATATTTGGAAAAAAATAAAATTACACTGCTTCTGCGTCATGACCCCCAGTTTCCGGAGTCGCTCTTAAATCTTTACACGCCGCCATTGGCTCTTTATGCCAAAGGTGATTTATCACTGCTTCAGGCACCACTATCGATTGCCATAATCGGTTCCCGCAACCCCACGGTAGCTGGCGAAAAACACGCCAAGTTATTTTCACAATCTCTATCTTCAGCGGGGATTACTATTGTCAGCGGCTTAGCTGATGGCATTGACGGTAAGAGTCACTGGGGCAGTATCAATGAACTGGGGAGCACGATTGGCGTTTTAGGAACCGGTATTGACATCTGCTATCCCCGGGTCAATCAAAAGATTTTTGATTTGATGGCCCAAAAAGGTCTGCTGCTCAGTGAATTTAATTTGGGTGATAAACCCCTGCCATATCACTTTCCACAACGAAATCGATTAATCAGTGGGCTTTCCCAGGGTGTTCTGGTGATAGAAGCCCGTAAAAAAAGCGGATCACTGATCACGGTCAACCATGCCTTGGAACAGGGCAAGAATGTTTATGTAATCCCCGGGGATATTGGCACTTGCAACTGGGCTGGTGGAAACCAATTACTAAAAGAAGGTGCAAAACTTGTTACCGATCCCCGTGATATTTTAGAGGATTATGTTTTATTCGATCAATGGACGGATCACATGGAAACAAAGGCAGACGTTTATAACAAACAGACTGAGTTAAAACTGACCAATCCGAATGAACGGCTACTCTTTGATCTGATTAAAAAGGGTTATCGCACCATTGATGAGTTGGTGGCAGGCTCCGGATTACCCATCAATCAGGTAAATAGTCTGCTGACGATGATGGAAATAGCAGAGATCATTCAAATTAAATACGGAAATATCCTGTTAATTTAAGGACAATGCGTTATATTCGACTGCATAAGTTTGTATTTTGTGGAAAGATTTGCTATAATGTTGCTATTTTAAGAGAAAAGCGTCGTTACTATTAAGAGAGAAGGAGGTATTCAATGAGTAAAACCTTGGTTATCGTTGAATCGCCGGCAAAAGCAAAAACGATTAAGAAGTATTTACCAAAAGGCTACGAAGTTGAAGCGACGATGGGACACGTAATTGATCTGCCCAAAAGCCGAATTGGTATTAATATAGAAGAAGATTTTAAACCGGACTATATAAAAATCCGGGGCAAAGCGGAATTACTGAAAAAACTGAAAAATGCTGCAAAAAAAGCCGATCAGGTCTATCTGGCCACTGACCCTGACCGGGAAGGAGAAGCGATTTCCTGGCATATGGCAAATTTTCTGGAAATCGATTTAGCAACCAAATGCCGGATTGAGTTCCATGAAATTACCAAAAAAGCTGTCAATGCGGCCATTGAAAATAAACGCATAATCGATATCGATTTAGTCAATTCACAACAGGCCCGGCGGATTCTGGATCGACTGGTTGGGTATTCACTGAGTCCTTTTTTGTGGAAAAAAGTAAAGAAGGGGCTTAGTGGTGGTCGGGTTCAATCCGTTGTCACCAGAATTATTGTCGATCGGGAAGAGGAGATTGCCGCCTTTATTCCCGAAGAGTATTGGAACCTGGAGCTGCTTTTAAAAAAAGCCGATGACGAAAAAACCTTCATCTCCAAATTTTATTCGGAAGATGGCAAAAAGAAAACCATTACCAACGCCGAAGAGGCCATTCGGCTGGAAAAGGTAGTAAACGCCCATCCCATTGTCGTTGAAAATGTTAAAAAGCGGATTCGTTATCAAAAACCACCGCTACCCTTTACCACCAGTACCCTCCAGCAGGAAGCGTATAAGGTTCTGGGCTTCACAACTCAACGCACCATGCGTCTGGCCCAGCAGCTCTACGAAGGGGTTGATATCAAGGGCAGTGGGCTGACCGGTTTGATCACCTACTTAAGAACCGACTCAACCCGGATTGCTGACGAAGCGGTTGCTGAGAGCAAGGAATATATAATAGAACATTTTGGCGATGATTATCTGGGCACTGAAAAAAAAGCCGGAAAGAAGAAAAATGTCCAGGATGCCCACGAAGCCATTCGTCCGTCATCGGTCATGCTGACGCCTGAAGAGGCCCGCAATTCACTGGAGCCAGACCAGTATCGTTTGTACAAGCTGATCTGGGAAAGACTGCTCTGCAGTCAGATGGCTGATGCCCAGTATTTCGTTACCGATGTGGATGTAGCCTGCAGCAATCTGATTTTTAAAACCAAAGGCGAAACCCAAAAGTTTGACGGTTTTACCCGGGTTGGCAAAGGGGCTGGTAAAAATGATGACAGTATCTTGCCGGAACTGGCCATCGGCGATGACCTGGAACGGCTTAAAACAACAAAAGAGCAGAAATTCACCAAGCCTCCGGCCCGCTACACCGAGGCCTCATTGGTTAAAATCCTTGAAGAAAAAGGCATCGGTCGACCCAGTACCTATGCACCGACCATTGCAACCATTAAAAACCGGGACTATGTGGAAGTGGAAGACAAGCATTTCAAGCCGACCGAACTTGGTGTCACGGTAACCCATCTGATGAAAGAATATTTCAGTGATGTGGTAAATATTTCCTTTACCGCCGAAATGGAAGATCGTCTTGATGCCGTTTCTGATGGCCAAACTGACTGGGTTGAATTGCTTAAAAACTTTTATCAGGGTTTTGAAAAAGAACTGACCAATGCCCAGGAAAAGGCTGAATCAGTAACTATCGCTGATCCCGAATCAGATGTGGATTGCGAATTATGCGGCCGCCGAATGGTCATTAAAAAAGGAAAATATGGCCGCTTTCTGGCCTGCCCCGGCTTTCCGGACTGTAAAAATACCAAACCCTATTTTGAAAAAACCGGGGGGATCTGTTCCGTTTGCGGTGGCGATATTGTTAAGCGAACCTCAAAAACTGGACGAACCTTTTATTCCTGTAACAATTACCCGGATTGTGACTATATGAACTGGGACTTGCCCATTCCTGAAAAATGTCCGGTCTGCGGATCAACTCTTTTTCAAAAAGGCCTGGGAAAACGCAAATCAATCTATTGTGATAAAAAAGATTGCGGTTATAAAGCACCAATGGCCGAATAACTAAAGTACAAGTGTTAAGAAAGCGAGAATAACTATGTTTCATGCAACAACCATCGTAGGAATCCGTCATAACGGTCAAGTCGCCATAGCTGGAGATGGTCAGGTAACCATGGGCGAAAAAACAATCATGAAAAACAAAGCCACTAAAATCAGACGAATCTATCATGATAAAATCCTGGTGGGGTTTGCCGGATCGGTTGCCGATGCCTTTACCCTGTGCGAAAAATTTGAGCACAAGGTTGAACAGTACAACGGTAATTTAAAACGTTCCGCAGTGGAATTGGCCAAGGAGTGGCGCTCAGATAAGATTCTCAGGAAACTTGAAGCCCTGCTGATTGTCATGGACGAAGCCGAGACCCTGGTCTTATCAGGGAACGGCGAAGTCATTGAACCGGATGATGATGTGGCGGCCATTGGTTCCGGTGGATCCTATGCACTTGCCGCAGCCCGGGCTTTAAAAAGTCATTCAAACCTCAGTGCCGAAGAAATGGTCTACGAATCATTAAAGATTGCTTCAGAAATATGTGTCTTTACCAACAATAATATTTCTGTTGAAGTATTATAGAAACGGAAGAATGCTAATGAAAGAACTAACACCAAAAAAAATCGTTACCGAACTAAACCGTTATATCATTGGTCAGGAAGCGGCAAAAAAAGCTGTGGCTGTGGCGATTCGCAATCGCTATCGACGGTCGTTGTTACCAGCCGATCTGATCGATGAGTTCACGCCTAAAAACATCATCTTGATTGGACCAACCGGGGTCGGGAAGACCGAGATAGCCCGACGAATGGCGAAGCTGGTGAAAGCACCATTTATCAAGGTTGAGGCAACTAAATTTACCGAAGTCGGTTATGTTGGCAGGGATGTTGAGTCGATGGTTCGGGATCTGGTCAATACAGCCATCCGAAACGTTCAACAGGAAAAAATGAAAGAAGTTTATGCCGAAGCCGAAATAAATGCCAATAAAATTATTCTGGATATTCTGGTACCTTCAAAAAAAGTCAAAGAAACCCTAAAAACCCCCTTTGACATTTTTATGAAACCATCCCCGCCGACAACCCCAACACTATCGGAACTCGAAGGAGATGCCGAAAAAGAGCAGACCAAAAAAGAAAAACGGGAAGCGCTATCAAAGGATTTGGCCGCTGGTCGGCTGGAAGACCAGATGATTGAAATTGAAGTGGATGACGACGGTTCTAAAACTATTGGTATTATGCAGGGAATGAACAGCGATAGTATGTCATTCAATATGAATGATATTCTTGGTGACTTTTTGCCTCAAAAGAAAAAAAAGAAAAATGTCAAAATCTCTGAGGCTCGGAAAATCCTGATCAATCAGGAAGCCCAAAAGTTAATTGACATGGATCAGGTCAACGAACAGGGTGTCAAGGATGCCGAACAGAATGGCATTATCTTTATCGACGAAATTGACAAAATTATCGGTAACGGCAACAACCACGGACCCGATGTGTCCCGGGAAGGGGTTCAACGAGATATCCTGCCAATTGTTGAAGGCAGCACGGTTAACACCAAATATGGTCCGATCAAAACCGATTTTATTCTCTTTATTGGAGCCGGGGCCTTTCATGTGTCAAAAATTTCTGACATGATTCCCGAGCTCCAGGGTCGTTTCCCGATCAGTGTCCAGCTGGACAGTTTGACTGAAGAAGACTTTATTCAGATTCTGACCCATACTGAAAACTCGGTCATTAAGCAATATCAGCAGCTGATCCGAACCGAGGATGTCAATCTGATTTTTGAGGACGAAGCAGTCCGGTATCTTGCTAAAATTGCTTATCTTCAAAATGAAGAAGACGAAAACATCGGGGCCCGGCGGCTGCACACCGTAATGGAAAAATTACTGGAAGAAATATCCTTTTATGCGTCCGATTACGAACAGGACGATTTTGTCATTGATATGAATTACGTGGAACGGGTCTTTAATATCTCTGAAAAGCGGGATAATTATCAAAAATATTTACTCTAAATAAAAAAATAACTTGTATTAACAGCAACGCTATGTTAATATATATCGGTATGTATTACACACATTCTCTGAAAGACATCAGGTGCCGGTTTGCTGGTCGATGTTCTTGATTGATGAGAATGGAGGAAAAACCAAGGAGGAATGAATTATGGCATGTGTTTCAATGAAACAATTATTAGAAGCAGGGGTGCATTTCGGGCACCAGACACGACGATGGAATCCAAAAATGGCTCCATATATTTTCACAGAAAGAAATGGTATTTACATCATTGATTTACAACAAACTGTGAAACGAATTGAAAAAGCGTATGCGTTTGTCAAAGAACTGGCTGAAAACGGCGAAGAAATTCTGTTTGTCGGAACCAAAAAACAAGCTCAGACAAGCATCGAACGAGAAGCAAAACGTAGCGGCAGCTATTGCGTGAATCATCGTTGGTTAGGTGGAACCTTAACAAACTTCGGTACCATCAGCAAACGAATTGAACGATTAAATGAATTGGAACAAATGGAAGAAGATGGTACCTTTGATCTTCTGCCTAAAAAAGAAGTTATTCAGCTGAAACGTCAGCGTGAAAAATTACAAAAATTCCTGGGCGGCATCAAAGATATGAAGGGTGTTCCGGGTGCAATTTTTGTTATCGATACAAAGAAAGAAAGAATTGCCATTGCTGAAGCTAAAAAACTGGGTATTCCAATTATCGGTATCGTAGATACAAACTGCGATCCTGATGAAATTGACTATATCATTCCTGGTAATGACGATGCGATTCGTGCGGTTGCTTTGATTCTTTCAGTTATTTCTGATGCGATTATTGAAGGACGTCAGGGCGAACAAGTCGAAGAAGAAATTGAAGTAGCACCAGTAGCTGTCGTCGAAGAAGTTGTCAGCGACGTTGACGAAGTCGAAGAAGCTGCTGAAGTTACTGAAGCAGAATAGTTTATAATTACGATCAGGAGGAGAAAAGTGGACGCAAAATTAGTAAAAGAATTACGCGCTAAAAGTGGTGCCGGAATGATGGACTGCAAAAAAGCGCTTGTTGAAACAGACGGAAATATCGAAGACGCAATGGTTTATCTGCGGGAAAAAGGACTGGCTGCTACCAATAAAAAAGCTGGCCGTGTTGCCGCTGAAGGAATCGTTGAAGCGTATATCCATATGGGTGGAAAAATTGGCGTACTCGTCGAAATTAACTGCGAAACTGATTTCGTTGCTAAAAATGAAGGATTTAAAAATTTTGTTAAAGACGTGGCAATGCACATTGCTGCTGCCAATCCTTTATATGTAACCAAAGAAGAAGTGCCAATGGAAGAAATTGAAAAAGAAAAAGAAATTCTTCGAGCTCAGGCGCTCAATGAAGGCAAACCAGAAAAAATCGTTGATAAAATGGTTGAAGGCCGTGTCAGCAAATATTATAAAGAAATTTGTCTGTTGGAACAACCTTTTGTTAAGAATCCCGATCTGACTATTGAAGATCTGGTTAAAGAGCAAATTATGACCATCGGCGAAAATGTCAAAATCCGACGCTTTGCCCGCTTCCAGATGGGTGAAGGTTTAGAGAAAAAAGAAGAAAACTTTGCCGAAGAAGTAGCGAAGCAATTAAACGCATAAACGCTGAAAAAGAACACATTCGTGTTCTTTTTTTACCGTTGATTCGATTGTAAATTATTTCACATTACGATATAATAAAGAAAATGAAAGGGGGAGTTTTATTGGAACCGAAATACAAACGTGTCATTATAAAATTAAGTGGAGAAGCATTAGCCGGTACAACCAGCCATGGTATTGATACGCCGACGGTACAAGCTATCTGCAGCCAGATCAAAGAGGTTTTTGAATTGGGTGTTGAAATAGCCATTGTTGTCGGCGGTGGTAATTTCTGGCGGGGACGAAGCGGCGAAGGGATGGATAAATCAACCGCCGACTACATGGGAATGCTTGCCACCTGCATCAATGCCCTCGGTTTACAGGATGTTCTGGAAGAAATGGACGTGCCCGTCCGGGTTCAAACTGCAATTGAAATGAAACAAATTGCCGAGCCCTATATCCGCAGAAAAGCCGTTCGACATCTCGAAAAAAGACGGGTTGTTATTTTTGCCTGCGGTACCGGAAATCCCTTTTTCACGACCGATACAACGGCTGCCCTGCGAGCAGCAGAAATTGATGCTGAAATTATCCTCTTGGCAAAAAGCATTGATGCGGTGTACGATTCAGATCCCCTGGTTAACCCGGATGCAGTCCGCTATTCTGAATTATCATACATAGATGTACTGAATCAAGGCCTGAAGGTCATGGATTCAACCGCAACCTCATTATGTATGGATAATCACATCCCTATTCTAGTGTTTGGTTTAAATGAACCGAAAAATATTTTACGTGCAATTATGGGCGAAAAAATCGGAACAATTATTCAGGAGGTATAGAAGATGGTTAATGAGATCAAAGCCACAGCAAATGAAAAAATGGATAAAGCCCTTAAAAACCTTAATGAAAGTTTGGGAAGTCTCCGGGCTGGTCGAGCCAATCCCCGAATTCTTGACAAGGTCATGGTGGATTATTATGGATCACCGACAAGTTTGAATCAATTGGCAAACATCAGTACTCCTGAGCCACGCATGATCGTTGTAAGCCCTTATGATGCAACCGCTATTCCGGCCATCGAAAAGGGTATTTTAAAATCTGACCTGGGTTTTAATCCCTCTAATGACGGTAAAATTATCCGTTTACTGATTCCCCAGTTAACCGAGGAACGCCGTAAAGAGCTGGTCAAACTGGTTAAAAAGTACGGAGAAGAATGCAAGGTTGCTATGCGAAACATTCGTCGTCATGCCATTCAGGATCTTAAAGATGGACAAAAAGAAGGTCTGATCACCGAAGATGATTTAAAGCAAGGTGAAAAAGAAATTCAGAAGGTAACGGACGAAGAGATTAAAAACATTGATGCCATTCTAAAAGAAAAAGAAGCGGAAATTTTAGAGGTTTAATGGTTTTATCGGGATATGATTTATTTAATTGTTCATTCAATTATATAGTATTTCATTAAGAGTGGGGAGACCCACTCTTAACTATTTTTCAAGTCGGTATCAAAGTGATGGCTACTGTGAAAAATACAACCCAGATTTTTAGATAAATAATAAAATAAAAGGAATAAGTATGAAAAAAGTATCGAAAGAGTTCTTATTAGAAGAATTAGCTGCTCCAGTGGTCGAATCACTGGGGTATGAACTAACCGATCTGACCTTTGAAAAAAAAGGAAAGGACTGGTATCTGACCCTGTTTATCGATTCGGAAAATGGCATTTCTTTGGAAGATTGCGAAAAAGTCAGCCGACCAGTCAGTGAAATGCTTGACGAGCAGGATCCCATCGAACAAAGTTATTTTCTCGAAGTATCATCACCCGGAATGGATCGTCCGTTGAAAAAAGAAAAACATTTCCTGTCAAATCTTGATAAAAAAATAGCAGTTCATCTTTTCGCACCGATGGATGGGAAAAAAGATATCGAGGGGGTATTAAAATCATATACTACCGATGAACTAACCCTTGAATTGGAAACAGGTGAACTGCTGACACTGGAGAACAGTAAAATTGCAAAAGCAAATCGGTTGGATGAGTTGAATTTTAAACCTCTTCCATCAGCTGAATAATACGGAAGGCGGAGAAAACCAATATGAATCAGGAGTTTATACGCGCTCTGGATGTAATTCAAGAAGAAAAATCAATTGATAAAGAAGAATTAATTCAAGCAATTGAGGCTGCAATTACCACCGCATATAAAAAGAATTATGGCAATGCACACAATGTTGAGATCAGCATTGACCGTGAAAATGGCGATATTCAAGTCTTTGCATTAAAAGAAATTGTCGAGGTTCCGGAAAATGATCACAGTCAGATTTCGCTTGAAAAAGCCCGGGAAGTTGACAGTAATTACGAAGTCGGCGATTTTTTCAGAAAAGAAGTCCGACCCCGGGATTTCGGCCGAATTGCGGCCCAGAATGCCAAGCAATTGATCATCCAGCGGATTAAAGAAGCAGAGCGCAATATCATCTACGACGATTACCTCAAACGACAGGATGAAGTTTTAACCGGGATTATTAAACGAATCGAAAAAGGTATTGTGTATGTAGAAATCGGTAAATTGGAGGCAGTGATGTTGCCATCTGAGCAAACGACTGGCGAAACATACACGCTGAACCAACGCTTAAAAGTGTACTTACTAATGGTTAAAAAAACCACCAAAGGACCCCAGGTCAATGTATCCCGAACCCATCCGGGGTTGGTCAAGCGCTTGTTCGAATCCGAAGTACCGGAAATCTTTGACGGGATTGTCGATATTGTCTCCATTTCCCGGGAAGCTGGTTCTCGCACCAAGGTGGCCGTCAAAGCCAATGACCCCAGTATTGATCCGGTTGGTGCCTGTGTCGGCCAAAAAGGGGTCCGGGTTCAAAATATTATCAATGAGTTGCAGGGTGAAAAAATAGATGTTATTAAATGGAGCGACTCGGTTGAAGAATATCTGTCCAATGCCCTGAGTCCAGCCAAAGTAGTTGAAATCATCGCCAATAAAGACGAAAAATCAGCGGTGGCGATTGTTGATGACTATCAATTATCCCTGGCCATTGGTAAGGAAGGTCAAAATGTCCGTCTGGCCGCAAAACTGACTGGCTGGAAAATTGACATCAAAAGCAAAATTGACTATGTCAACCAACATAATGAATCAAAAACCCAGAATAGCGGTTTAACCGAGGATATTTTACTGGAGCTAAAAGAAGAGCTTGAATCCGCTGAGGCTCTGGAGTTGATGAATTCGTCAGTATCTGAAGAAGACGTCCTCTTCGACAACATTTCAGATCTGGAAAATTAAAGGTTTAATCACTAATATAGCTTTTTATGCTATAATACTTAGATAAAACAATATCAGGGAGGTAAAATGAAAAAAATTCCACAGAGAACCTGTGTTATATGCCATTCCAAATTTGATAAACGTGACTTATTTAGGATTGTCTCAGATAAATCTGGCGAAATTTTTTTTGATCCCACCGGAAAAGCTAATGGACGTGGTGCTTATGTCTGCCAGTCCGATGCCTGTGTTGATCAATTCCTGAATAAAAATTATTTGGAACGGGCATTTAAAAGAAAAGTAGAAAGTGATGTTGTCGAAATCGTTCGACAGCAACTGTCAGAGAAAAAACAAATGAAATAAATAAAATATTGAAGGGAGGAATACTATGTCAAAATTAAGAGTATACGATTTAGCTAAAAAATATGATATTCCCAGCAAAGATTTCGTAAGCATTTTAAATAAGTACAATATTCCTGTAAAAAACCATATGAGCGCCCTGACTGATCAACAAATTTCCGAATTTGAAGAAAAATTCGATAAAAATAAGTATCAAGCAGAGCAGGAAACTGAGCCGAAAAAGGCCCCTGTTAAGGAACCGACTAAAGTCAGTGCCAATCCTGCTGCCCCTAAGGGGACGAGTGAGACTAAAAAACCGACTCGTCCACCACAAAAAAACCAACCCAAAACAGGTGGCAATGGCCCGAAAAAAGCCGATGATAAAAAACGACCGGTTTCCAATAATCAAGGTCAACAGCCTAAGATGCGGGATCACAGCAAAAAAGAAAAAACGGCTCGAAGTGTTTACAAGCGCATCAAGGATGAGAAGAAGAAGTCAGTACAATTAAACCAGACCTTTGAAATACCGGAGGTCTTAACCGTTGGTGAATTGGCTGATGTCCTTGAAATAAGCGCCACCGAGGTTATAAAAACCCTGATGCTGGCTGGAACCATGGTGAGCATCAATCAGGAAATCGATTTTGAAACAGCGGCGATTGTTGCGGCAGAGCTGGGCTTTGAAGTGGAAGCCATCAAAATTGAAGACGTCGTTTCCAAAATTCTGGAAGAGTATGACGAAGAAGAAAGTGAAAATGAAATCCCCCGACCACCGGTTGTCACCGTCATGGGACACGTCGATCATGGTAAAACTTCGCTGCTTGACCGCATCCGTAAAGCGAATGTTATTGCTGGCGAAGCGGGTGGAATCACCCAGCATATTGGGGCCTATACCGTTAATATCAATAACCATGCTATTACTGTCATCGATACCCCAGGTCATGAAGCATTTACAGCCATGCGCTCCCGAGGTGCGCAGATTACCGATATTGCTGTTTTGGTGGTTGCTGCGGATGATGGGGTCATGCCTCAAACCGTAGAAGCGATTAATCATGCCAAGGCTGCTGGCGTACCAATTCTGGTGGCGATCAATAAAATTGATAAGCCTGGCGCTGACCCGGAACGGGTTAAACAAGAGCTGACCAAATATAATCTGGTCGTTGAAGAATGGGGCGGGGAAACCATTGCTGTTAACGTCTCAGCTAAAACCGGTGAAGGGATTGAATCCCTGCTAGAAATGATCATTATGATGTCCGAAATGGAAGAACTGACCGCTGATCCTGGCCGGGAAGCCCGGGGCAGTGTGATCGAGTCCCAGATCAAACGGGGTAAAGGAGCCGTTGCCACCTTATTGGTTCAGCAGGGTACCTTACATATAGGGGATTCAATTATTTCGGGAACCACCTATGGTAAAATCCGAACGATGATCGATGATAAAGGCAAACGTCTTAAAAAGGCAGGCCCATCGACACCGGTGGAAATTTCTGGTCTGTCCGATATTCCGGTAGCCGGAGATGATTTTATTGTTCTGGAAAATGAAAAAGAAGCCCGTCAATTAGCTGAAAAACGAAAAGAGATGCAAAAAGGTGAACGTCAGCGTCGTTCCAACATTTCTCTTGACGATCTGTTCAGTCAGATTCAGGACGGCAATATTCAGGATGTCAATATTATTATTAAAGCGGATGTTCAGGGTTCCATCGAAGCGATCAAACAATCCCTGGAAAAACTGGATAACGAAGCCGTCCGCATCAATATTATTCACGGAGCAGTTGGCGCCATTAATGAAACGGATGTGATGTTAGCCGCAACCTCCAACGCCATTGTTATTGGGTTTAATGTTCGACCGGATAAAAATGCCGTCAAGTTGGCTGAAACCGAAGAAGTGGATATGCGACTCTACCGGGTTATTTATGATGCCGTTGAAGACATCAAAAAAGCCATGGAAGGGATGCTGGCCCCAGAATTCCGGGAAAAGGTCATGGGTAATGCCGAAGTCCGGGAAGTCTTTAAAATCCCCAGTGTTGGTACCATCGCCGGTTGTTACATTACCGAAGGTAAAATCAACCGAAATGATGACGTCCGAATTATTCGTGATGGAATCGTCATTCTGGAAGGAAAAATTGCCTCGTTACGTCGATTTAAAGATGATGTCAAAGAAGTTAACACCGGCTACGAATGTGGTATTGGCATCGAAAAATATAACGATTTAAAGGTTGGCGATAACATTGAAGCATTTACCATGGAAAAGATTGAAAGATAAGCGCAAGCCTATCTTTCTCAGCAAGGAGGTAACACAAAATGGCATCGCATCGCAATGAAAAAATTAATGGCTTAATTCAGCGGGAATTAAGCTTAATCATCATCCATAAAATGAAAGACTCCCGAATTAAAGACAGTAATGTCAGTATCACCAAGGTTAAAGCAGCTCCCGACTTAAAAACTGCCACTGTCTATGTCAGCATCTTCGGTGATGATCGTCAGAAGAAGGTTGTCCTCGAATTATTGAATAATGCCAAGAGCTTTTTAAGATCGAGCTTGGGCCAGGTCATTACTGTTCATTCGGTACCGGCGCTCAGCTTTGAAATCGACAATTCGATTGAATATGGCATGCATATCGAGTCAATTTTACAAAGTTTGAAAGACGATAAAAAAGAAATGCAGGATCAGAATGAACACGATTCCTGATGAGATTTTAAATTGTCTTTGCACCAATCAACGGTTTTTGATTTTGCTTCATCAAAAACCGGATGGTGATGCAATTGGTTCGGCAGTGGCCTTGGGAAAAGGTTTGAAGCAGCTGAATAAAACCGTTGATTATTATATCGACCTACCCCTTGAAGACAAGCTGGAGTTCTTTGATGAAATTCAGTATTTTAACCAGGTCTTACAGGACGACTATGATGTAATTATCTATCTTGACTGCTCCAGTAGCAGTTTTGCTTTTTCACCAGCGGAAATGCCAGCCGCAAAAATTAGACTGGTGATTGATCATCATAAAAGCAATGCCCACTATGGTGATCTGAACTTTGTCGAAATTACCGGTGCAACAGCCGAAATCGTCTTTCGGGTACTCCGGGGACTTAATGTGGTGTTTGATGAGGAGATGGCTGATGCCATTTTCACCGGCATTACCACCGATACCGGCAGTTTTCAATTTTCCAATGTGACAGTCGACACCCATTTAATTGCCAGTGAATTATATGCCATCAAAACCAATTATGCCCACCTCTCCAAACGGCTTCATACCCAAAAGAACATCAATCAGATGAAAATGACCGGGGCAGCGATTCATTCCCTGGAAATTCTCGACAGTATGCCGATTGCGATGATGATTTTGGATCACGAAACCATCGTTAAATTTGGCGGCACCATCAACATTACCGATGATGTAGCCAATTTGGGCCAAAATACCATCGGCGTCGCCATTACGGCCCTGTTAAAAGAAATTGACCCCGGTGAATACCGGGTTTCCTTACGGGCCAAATATCCCTACGATATCCACGAAATTGCCTTAAAATACGGTGGTGGAGGTCATGAACGGGCCGCCGGTTTTAATTTTTGCGGCGATGTCGAGGAACTCAAACGGGACTTGATGGAGGTTTGTGCAAATCAAAATGGAGAAGCTTAACAGCCTTAATGGCTATCTCAATGTCAACAAAGAGCCGGGGATGACTTCCCACGATGTGGTATTTAAAGCCCGGAAGCTCCTTAAAACCAAAAAAATCGGACATACCGGAACCCTTGATCCTGAGGCCCAGGGCGTGCTGGTACTCTGTGTCGGTCAAGCCACCAAAATGGTCGAGTACATCACGGATCACGACAAGGTCTATGAAGCCGAGGTGATTCTGGGTTTGGCAACCGATAGCTGTGATTTATCAGGAACCATCGTTGACAAAAGCGAAAAACGGATTGATGCCAGGGCTTTTGAAGCTATTTTGTCACAATTTACTGGTGATATCTCCCAGCAACCACCGATCTACTCAGCCATTCGGGTTAATGGCAAAAAACTCTATCACTACGCCAGAAACGGCGAAACGGTGGAAATTCCCGAACGGGACGTTCACATCACAGAAATCCGTTTATTGAATTTTGATGAAGCTGCTCAAAAAGCCCGAATGATGGTCACCTGTTCAAAGGGCACCTACATCCGGTCCTTGTGCCGGGATATCGGCGCAGCCCTGGGGACCCTGGGCTGTATGGGGCAACTGATCCGCCATCAGGTTGGCCGCTTTACACTGAGCGATGCCTTAACCTTGAGCCAGATTGAAAAACGCATCAGTCAGGAGGCCCCGGAATCGCTCTTATATCCTCTGGCATACTCGATGGACGGTTATCGCCGGGTTTCTGCCACCGATCAGGGCCGCCGTTTCCTGCTCAATGGCAATAAGCTGTTTCAGTGGAATCTCCGTGAATCGCTGGATGATTTTTATCCCGGCGAAACCCTGCGGCTGTATGATGGGAATCAGCTAATTGGTATGGGCAGATATGTTATAAATGACGAAGGCAACTATATCAAACCGACAAAACTACTGTGAGGTAAAACATGACAGCACAAACGTATCACGGCGAAGAAATGGTATTAGCCCTGGGGTTTTTTGATGGCGTTCATCTGGGACACCGGGCCTTACTGCAAAAAACGAAAGAAATTGGTCGGCAAATCGGGTGCAAAACCGGGGTTATGACCTTTAAGGAACACCCTCTGGAGCTGATCTTTCCCAATTATACCCCCTGGCTGATCACCTCCAATACCCAAAAAGAAGCCATGATTCAGGATTATGGCATTGATTTCGTTTTCTTGAATCCCTTTACCGAAAAGCTGATGAAGCTAACCCCAGAGAAATTTATCACCGACTATCTGCTAAAAAAATACAATGTCAAAGTCATTGTGGTTGGTTTTAATTATAATTTTGGTTACAAGGGTGCCGGAACCACCGCCACCTTAGTTGATCTGGGCAAAAAATACGGCTTTGCCGTAGAAATTCTACCCCCCTTTATCATCAATACCCATTCCATCAGTTCCACCTTTATCCGGGAGCTGATCAGCTGTGGTCAGGTGGATGAGGTTAAAACCTTTCTGGGCCGAAATTATGCCCTCAGTGGCGTGGTTGTTCAGGGCAAAGGACTGGGACACCAGTATGGTATTCCGACTGCCAATATCAAACTCGATAAAAAATTAATTTTGCCGAATACCGGCGTTTATTATACTCATGTTCATTATCAGGGACAATGTTTTCATGGCTTAACCAATTTGGGATTTAACCCGACGTTTGAAAAACACCCCTTTAGCATCGAAACCTATATTTATGATTTTGATGAGGACATTTATGATCACGAAATCACCATCGAATTCATTAAAAAAATCCGGGACGAAATTAAATTTGATTCCATTGATGATTTAATCAATCAAATCAGAATGGATATCGATCAGATCCGCAAGGATTTTATCAAATAATCCATTTACAAGCCTAACTGTTTATGATATACTTATTAAGTTACTACCATTCACTTAGTTTTTTGACACTCCAACAAAATACTCGGTTTATGGCTAAATTAAAAAACAAGGAGATTTTACATGATCACAAAAGAATTAAAAGCACAGATTGTCGCAGACTACCAAAAAGCTGAGGGTGATACTGGTTCACCAGAGGTACAAATTGCACTATTAACAGCCCGTATCAATGATCTTAATGGACACCTTCAAATCCATAAAAAAGACCATCATTCACGACGCGGTCTACTGAAACTGGTAGGTCAACGACGACGATTATTAACTTATCTGAAAGACAAAGATATCACACGATATCGTGAACTAATCCAAAGATTAGGTTTAAGAAAATAATTTGGGGCGGAGTATTCCGCCCTTTTTTTTACCTGAAGGTTAGCACTTAATCTCCTTAACACGGTTGGTGATCCTGGTTCTGACAAACGATAAATCTGCCATTTTTGGCGTATTATATATAGAAAGCGAGAAAAGAATGAATATTTTTGAAACTCAAATTGCTGGCCGCCCTTTCCGCGTGGAAATTGGCGAAGTGGCACAATTGGCAAAAGGTGCAGCGATGATCAGATATGGTAAAACCGAAGTTCTGGCTGTTGCTTCAGCTTCTAAAAAGCCCCGGGAAGGCATGGATTTCTTCCCACTCAGCTGTGATTACGAAGAAAAACAATACTCCGTGGGAAAATTCCCCGGTGGTTTTATTAAGCGTGAAGGCCGTCCCACCGAACGGGCAATTCTAAACTCCCGACTGATGGATCGACCCATCCGCCCCTTATTCCCGAAAGGCTTTCGCAACGACGTTCAGGTAGTTGCCACGATTATGTCAGTGGATCAGGATAATGCGCCTGAAATTGCGGCAATGATTGGCTCTTCAATTGCACTGTCAATTTCGGACATCCCTTTCAATGGCCCCACCGGTGCGGTTGCTGTTGGTTATATCGATGGAAAGTACATTATCAATCCCAATGAAGCTGAGCGTGAAATCAGTGAACTGAGCCTGATTGTCTCCGGCACAAAAGACGCCATCATGATGGTGGAAGCCGGTGCCAACGAGGTTTCCGAAGAACTGATGCTGGAAGCAATTTTGCTGGCTCACGAAGAAATTAAAAAAATCGTCGCCTTTCAGGAAGAAATCGTCGCTGCTGTGGGCAAAGAAAAACAGGAATATACGCTGTTTACCCCAGCCGAAGAAATCAAAGCCGAAGTGGTTGCTTTCTTAGGGGATCAGTTGACAACTGCCGTTAAAACAGCCGATAAGCTGGAACGACTGGATAATATTGAGGCCACTAAAAATCTGGTCAGAGCACATTTTGCAGAAACCTATCCCAACCAGGGCAATGATATCGACGAGATTCTGAATTCGCTGGTCAAAAAAGAAATTCGTCGGATGATTCTTGAAGATCGGATTCGTCCAGACAACCGAAAAATGGATGAGATCCGTCCGATCACCGCCAAAATTGACTTTCTTGAAAGACCCCATGGTTCCGGATTATTTACCCGGGGTGAAACCCAAGTCTTGTCTGTAGTCACCCTGGGGGTTTTAGGAGATGTCCAGAAACTGGATGGTTTATCCAACGAAGATTCCAAACGCTATATTCACCACTATAATTTCCCGGCCTACAGTGTTGGCGAAGCCCGACCATCCCGGGGCCCCGGCCGCCGTGAAATCGGACATGGTGCTCTGGCCGAACGGGCACTGATTCCGGTGCTGCCATCCGAAGATGAATTCCCCTACGCAATCCGGGTGGTATCGGAAGTGTTAAGTTCCAACGGTTCCACCTCCCAGGCCAGTGTCTGCGGCAGCTCGCTGTCATTAATGGCTGCTGGAGTGCCCTTAAAAGCGCCAGTTGCCGGGATTGCCATGGGTCTGATCAAAGAAGACGATAAACTGGCGATTCTTTCGGATATTCAGGGGATGGAAGACTTCCTCGGCGATATGGACTTTAAGGTAGCGGGAACTGCTGAGGGGATCACCGCAATTCAGATGGACATTAAAATCGATGGCATCAACAAGCAGATTTTAACCGAAGCCCTGGAACAGGCCCGGATTGGCCGACTGCATATCCTTGGCATTATGAATGACGAAATTGCCGAGTCCCGCAAAGATTTATCACCCTATGCGCCTCGAATTATTATTTTCCAGATTAAACCCGACAAGATCCGTGACGTTATCGGTTCTGGCGGTAAGGTTATTAATAAGATCATCGATGATACCGGCGTTAAAATTGATATTGAAGATGATGGCCGGATCTTCATTGCTTCTGTGGATACCGAATCCGGTAATCGAGCCAAAGAAATTATCGAAAACATCGTCCGTGAAGTGGAAGTGGGTGAGGTCTTAACCGGTAAGGTCGTCCGAATTATGAATTTTGGTGCCTTTGTATCCCTACCAGGTGGCAAAGACGGTTTGGTCCATATTTCCAAACTGGCTCACGAGCGGGTCAATGCCGTTGAAGACGTGGTTAAAATTGGCGATGAGGTCACCGTTAAAGTCATGGAAATTGATGGACAGGGCCGCATTAATCTGTCCCGGAAGGCCGTTTTGCCAAAGGAATAAGATGAATAATAGATATTCAATTAAAATACTGAATCAGTCACCATTTCCATTGCCGGAATATCAGACCCCAGGCGCTGCCGGAGTTGATTTGCGAGCCAATCTGGATGGTAAAATGATCATCATGCCCCACAAGGTCTATCAGATTCCCACCGGCATTTTTCTGGAAATGCCGATAGGGGTGGAAGCTCAGATTCGGGCCCGCAGTGGCTTGGCCCTTAAACATGGCCTATCGCTGGTCAACGGCGTCGGCACCATTGATGCTGATTATCGGGGAGAAATTAAGATAATTCTGATAAACTTACTCGATAAGCCCTACCAGCTGGAACCCGGCGAACGGATTGCCCAGATGGTCTTCTCGGAATATGTCAAAGCCGATTTTGTGGAAGTTTTAAGCGTAGACGAATTGGCCGCCAGTAAGCGGGGCGATGGTGGCTTTGGCCATTCAGGAAAATAATGGTATTGTTAAAAAGTACGCTGAGGTCATGAACCCTTCATTGATTGCTGCACCGCTTTCCAATCATACTTCCATAACACAATCTCAAGGTGCAGGTATCCCTGCACCTTTTATCATTTCTTTTTTTAAACAGAGGAGCATAATGGCAACAACTAAGAAACCAAATCAAACTAAACCAAATAACAAATCAAATAAAGGGAAAACCAAAAAGAAACCGGCCCCGAAAACAGCCAAACGGTTTTCCATCAGTAACATGGCCATCGGAATCTTCTTAATCATTCTGGGGGTTTTCTCGATTTATGCCTACATCGACTTTAATGCCGGGATGGTGGGCAACTTTGTCAGTCAGGCCTTTTCGTATTGCTTTGGCGCCCTGACGATTTTTATATCTCTCTATCTCTGCGCCCTGGGGGTGGTATTGTGTCTGAATAAAATAACTGATTGGGCCACCACCTTTGTACTGACCTTCTTATTATTTGTTAACATGATGATCGGTTTTACAATTTATGCCCCCAATCTGATGGACTACAGTCTTCTGGAGCTGTTCAGTTTGGCCCAGTATGGCCAATACGGTGGGATTATCGGGATTCTGCTGGCAGTTCTGTTTATTAAGCTGTTTGCGGTCAAAGGCACCCTGCTGCTGATTGTTGTCAGCTCGGCCATTATCTTAATTTTTATTTTCCGCAACCGACTAAAAAAATATTTAAGCCAGATTAAGGAAAAAAGTGACAATGCCCCTCCGGTCAAAGACCGGCTGAAAGACCGGCTGGCGATGCTAAAGGAAAAACAGCAGATCAGAAAAGAGGTCAAGGCGACTAAGGAACGGACCTCCGAAACCACCCTGATTCCGATGGTGGGTGATTTTGATGAGAACGCCCCCTTGTTTGAACCTTATCAGATTAATGAAACCCATCCGCCCCTTCCGCCCACAGAAAAACCCCTGTTTGAACCGGTCACCGGGGTGATTCCGGCGACTAAAAAGAAAACCCGGCAGGATCCCTTCGGCTTTATTGAAGAAGATGCCGACGAACCGGAAACCCCGATGAAGATTCACGAGAATTTCCTCAAGCCGCCCAATTTTGATGACTTGGGGACGACTAAAAAAGCCGCCAACAAAGATTATCACAAAGAAACGAAAACGGACGATGAAACAAAGGTATTAGACTTGTCCGCAGTCAGTTTTGAAGATGAGGTTGAGGAATACACCTTTCCGACGTTGGAACTTTTAAATCCACCGGCCACTAAAAAAAAGTCCAAAAAAGATGATGTCATTAAGAAAGCCCGAATCATCGAAGAAACCCTGAAAAATTTTGGCGTCAAAGCCAAAATCGTCGAGGTCAATGTCGGTCCCAGCATAACCCGCTTTGAACTGCAGCTTGATCCGGGGGTTAAAGTTAATAAATTTGTCAATCTCTCCTCTGATCTGGCGCTGAGTCTGGCCACTTCGGATATCCGGATTGAGGCCCCGATTCCCGGCAAGGCGGCGGTCGGCATTGAGGTTCCCAATGATGTATCAGAAATCGTCGGTCTTAGGGAAATTATTGATACCCCGCCCTTTAAAAACAGCAAAAGTCCACTGACCTTTGCCCTGGGAAAAACCCTGTCCGGCGAAAATGTGATTGGCGATATCGGCAAAATGCCCCATGTTCTGATTGCCGGTTCCACCGGCTCGGGAAAAAGTGTCTGTATCAACAGTATTATAGTCAGTCTGATCTTTAAGTCGTCTCCGGAAGAATTGCGGTTTATTATGATCGACCCCAAAATGGTGGAACTCAATCAGTATAACGCCATTCCGCATCTACTGATTCCGGTGGTGACCGATCCAAAAAAGGCTGCCTATGCACTGAACTGGGGCTTGAAAGAAATGACTGACCGCTATATGCTCTTTAAAAATGCCGGGGTTCGGGATATCGAGGGTTACAACGAACAAATGCTTTCGTCCGGGCAGAAGAAACTGCCCCGGATCGTGATCGTCATTGATGAGTTGGCCGATCTGATGATTACCTCACCCAAAGAATGCGAAAATGCTATCTGCCGGATCGCCCAATTGGCCCGGGCTTGTGGGATCCACTTGATCATTGCCACCCAAAGGCCGTCAGTGGATGTAATCACCGGTTTGATCAAGGCCAATATTCCCTCGCGAATTGCCTTTGCTGTGGCCTCTAATACTGATTCACGGACGATTCTCGATACCGGCGGGGCCGAAAAACTACTTGGTAAGGGGGATATGCTCTATTACCCGGTGGGGCAGTCCAAGCCGACCCGGGTTCAGTGTACCTATGTCTCGGATGCCGAGATTAATGCCGTGATTGATGCTGTCAAACCCCAGAAGGGCCATCAGTATGATGCCGCCATTGAAGAAGCCATTTCCCAGGAACCGGAGGAAAAACCGCAGAACCGGGAAGGTGATGTACTGCTGGAAGATGCCTTGAATATTGCCTTTGAATACAACCAGCTGTCAACCTCGATGCTGCAGCGAAAACTGCAGGTAGGTTACGCCCGGGCTGGCCGGATTATTGATGACCTTGAAGAACGGGGAATTATCTCCGGGCCCAACGGCAGCAAACCCCGGCAGATTCTGATTACTGAAGATGAATATAATAGGAGAGATTAGCATAAAATGAAGACCATCCACATGACCACCCTGGGCTGTGATAAAAACACCATCGATTCAGAAATGATGCTGGGTTTGATTGCCGAGAAAAACTACGAAATAATCGATGAGCCCCAGGAAGCTGCGATTATTATTGTCAATACCTGCTGTTTTATCCAATCGGCCAAGGAACAATCAATTGAATATATTCTTGACTATGTTGGCTATAAAAATTCCGGCTCCTGCCAGCTGCTGATTGTCGCCGGTTGCATGGCCGAGCGCTATCATACTGAACTGGCCGAGGAAATCCCGGAAATTGACGGCTTTTTAGGGGTGGGCCATTTTGACAATATTGTTGATTTGATCACGTCGCTGGAAAGACCGGTGGCTGATCCGGCCAGCCCGCCCACAAGCCCTGTGATGCCCCAGTATTTTGGCGATATTGACAAAGCCATCAGCCAAACCAGGCGTTATCTAAAACCGGGAACAGTGTCCACCTTTATCCGCATCAGCGAAGGCTGCGACCACGGCTGTACCTATTGTGTCATCCCCAAGATCCGTGGAAAATACCGCAGTCGCCCCAGCCAGGAAATTTTTTCTGAACTTCAGTACCTGAGGGACCAGGGGATTGAGGAGATCATCCTGATTGGTCAGGACATTGCCCCATATGGCCAGGATCTGGATGAAGGTCTGGACTTGCCAGCTCTGCTTGAAGTAATTGCCAGCAATTTTGATTTTACCTGGATTCGGATGATGTATCTTTACCCCGAGGGCATTACCGACAAGCTTCTGGCAGTGGTCAAGCGCCATCCTGCTATTTGTCAGTATTTTGATATTCCGCTACAGCATCTCAATGATGAGGTGTTAAAACGGATGGGTCGGAAGATGAGCTTTGCGCAGATTAGCCAACTGGTAAAAAAGATACGCCAAACCCTGCCTGAGGCGGTGCTGCGAACCTCGATTATCACGGGTTTTCCCGGAGAAACGGTTGCGGCCCACACGGATCTGATAAATAAAATAAAAGTGTTGCCTTTTGATCATTTAGGGGTATTTAAGTATTCACAGGAAGAAAATACTCCGGCCGCTGAATTTATGGATCAGTTGACCGAGGACCAGAAAGAACAGCGTTATGACGAAATCATGATCACCCAGCAGGCGCTTTCTTATCACCAGAAACAACGTTTTATCGGCAAAACCCTGATGGTACTGCTTGAAGGTGTCGAGGATGGGGCCTATTATGGCCGTTTTTATGGCGATGCCCCGGAAATTGATGGCACCGTATTTGTCGAAAGTAGTGATCCCTTAACAATCGGAGAATTTTATTCCGTTAAGATAGTTCAAGCCCTCGAATATGATTTGATAGGAGATATTGAAAATGAATTTACCAAATAAGATTACCGTTGTCAGAATGGTCATGATCCCTTTTTTCATTGCTGCACTGCTGATTGATTTTCCTTACCACGAGCCAATTGCGGCGGCCCTGTTCATTATCGCTTCATTGACCGACAGCCTTGATGGCTATCTGGCCCGCAGCCGTAACCTGGTCACCGATTTCGGCAAGTTTATGGACCCGCTGGCTGACAAGTTACTGGTTTGTTCGGCACTGATCTGCTTTGTCCAGCTGGGCTCGGTTCCGGCCTGGATGGTAATTATTATCATCGCCCGGGAATTTGCCATCACCGGTCTGCGGTCGCTGGCGGCTGCCGATGGGATCATCATTGCTGCCAGCAAATGGGGCAAGGCCAAAACCATTTCGCAGATGATTGCCATTATTCTAATACTCTTTAACAACTGGCCATTTTCGCTTCTCAGTATTCCGATGGCCGACATTATGATGGTTGTGGCCACCTTGCTGACCCTGTATTCAGGAATTGACTATCTGATTCTTAATAAAAAAGTGTTTCGTTCGATGTAATTTGTTACGCCAATATGTATTAATCATCAAACTTTGAGAGGAAATGACCAATGAAATGTGAATTGATTTCGGTAGGCACGGAGCTGCTAGTAGGGGATACCCTGAACACCAATGTTCAGTTTTTATCCCGGGAGTTGTCCCTGTTGGGGATCCGGGTGTGTTTTCATACCACCGTGGGGGATAATCCGCAGCGTTTGGAAGAAGCGGTGCGAATCGCCTTTGAGCGCAGCGACCTGATTATTACCACCGGCGGACTGGGGCCCACCCAGGATGATCTGACCAAGGAAGTGATTGCTGAAATTTTTGGCAAAAAGCTGGTTCAGGATCAAAAAACCAAAGACGATTTAATGGCGTACTTTGCCAACCGGGAGTTTACCATGACCCCCAACAACCTCAAGCAGACCTTTATTCCCGAAGGTGCCGAGATTTTATTTAATCCCTGCGGCACGGCCCCGGGGATTTTACTGAGAGAGCAGGGGCGGATTATTATCATGTTGCCAGGGCCACCCCGGGAAATGACCCGCATGTTTGAAGAAGCAGTGTTGCCGGTGTTACAGCAGGATCATCAACAGCTGGTGATTTCACGGTACTACAATCTCTCGGATATTGGCGAATCGGCGGCTGAAGACCGGCTGCTGGATCTGATTGATACCCAGGTCAACCCGACCATTGCCACCTATGCCAAGATGGGTGAGGTACTGGTGCGGATTACCGCCAATGGCCATGATGAAAATGAAATCAATGCGCTTTTGGATCACTACGAAGGGATTATGCTGTCCCGGTTTGAAGACCATATTTTCACTTTTTCCAAAGCATCGCTCCAGGAAACGGTAGCCGAATTATTAATGACCAACTCCATCACGCTGGCCACCGCCGAGTCCTGCAGCGGCGGCCTGATTGCCACCCAGTTGACCGAACAGCCGGGGATTTCCAAAATTTTTGGCTTTGGTTTAGTGACCTACTCTAATGAAGCTAAAATGAAGCTCTTGAATGTTTCAAAAGCCACCCTGGATACCTATGGGGCCGTTAGTGCCGAAACCGCCAGCGAAATGTGTAAGAACCTGTCAGCCCTTTCCGGAGCCCGGCTTAATGTGTCGGTCACCGGGATTGCCGGTCCGGACGGCGGCAGTGACGAAAAACCAGTGGGACTGGTCTATATTGGCATCTGTTTTGATGACCAGACCGAAGTCTATCGCTATCATTTTAATGGCGACCGCAAAGTCGTGCAGCAGAAAACCGCCAATAAGGTCTTCCATCTGATCCGCAAAACCATAGTTGACAAAGCGTAATTGAATCGTTATAATTAAATCAGAACGAACGTTCCGAAACGAATGTTTCAATAAAGATAGGATGGTTACAAATGGCTGAAAAATCAAAAATAAATAGTGAAGAATTAACCGATAAACAAAAGGCTCTGGATGCAGCTCTACGAAACATCGAAAAGAGTTTTGGTAAAGGTTCGGTCATGCGCCTCGGTGATGAAGCTGCCAAACTGAATGTCGAAGTCATTTCGACTTCATCCATCGGCCTGGATATGGCATTGGGTGTGGGCGGCGTACCCCGGGGTCGGGTGGTGGAAATCTACGGTCCGGAATCCTCCGGGAAGACCACGATTGCCCTTCACATCATTGCTGAAGCGCAAAAAACTGGCGGTAATGCCGCCTTCGTCGATGCCGAGCATGCCCTGGATCCGACCTATGCCAAGGCTCTGGGCGTCGATATTGATAATCTGCTGGTAGCCCAACCGGATACCGGCGAACAGGCCATGGAAATTGTTGAAGCCCTGGTGCGCAGTAATGCCATTGACGTCATTGTCATCGACTCGGTGGCAGCCCTGGTGCCCCGAGCCGAAATCGATGGTGAAATGGGGGATTCCCACATGGGTCTCCAGGCCCGACTGATGTCCCAGGCACTTAGAAAGCTGACTGGGGTCATTAAAAAATCGAACACCACCACCATCTTTATCAATCAGTTGCGCGATAAAATCGGGGTGATGTTTGGTAATCCCGAAACCACCACCGGCGGGAAGGCCCTTAAATTTTATGCCTCGGTACGAATTGACGTCCGCCGGATTGAATCCCTGAAAAAAGGCACCGAAATTATTGGTAACCGGACCCGGGCGAAGATTGTCAAAAACAAAATTGCGCCGCCCTTTAAACAGGCTGAGTTTGACATTATGTATGGTAAGGGTATTTCCAAAGAAGGGGATCTTCTTGATGTTGGCGTCGATTTTGGAATCGTCGACAAATCCGGCTCCTGGTTCTCCTATAATGAGCAACGACTGGGACAGGGTCGGGATAACTCCAAGGAGTTTTTAATAGCCAACCCCGATGTTGCCGATGCCATCGAAGCCGAAATCCGGGCCAAAAATGCGGCCAGCAAAATGACGGCTGAACCCGAAGCGGTTGAAGCAGACCTGCTCGAAGATGAAGAGATTGAATAAGCAAACCATCAATAAAACCATAAAAAAAGAGCCGTTTAGCGGTTCTTTTTTTTGATTTCTTAAAAATAACCCCTGGTGGGGTTCTTTGTTTCTTGACACTATTTTCAAAAGAGTATAAAATATAGATCATGATGAGTAGATTAAAAACATAGCAAATCGTTTATAAGGAGGTGAAAATTATAGACATACTAACAATAATTTTATTCATTGGTATCATCGCTGCGTTTGGAATTGGTTATTTGGTACGCAAAAATATTGCCGAAGGCAAGATAAAGAATGCTGAATTAACCGCCACAACGATTGTGAATGATGCCGTCAAAGAAGGAGAAACTTTAAAAAAGGAAATTCTATTTGATGCCAAGGAAGAATCTTTGAAATTAAAAGAATCCCTTGAAAAAGATAATCGTGAACGACGAGCCGAGCTTCAGAAACTTGAAAATCGCTTGATTCAAAAAGAAGAAAACCTTGAGAAGAAGCTGACAAATTTAGAACGCAGTGAAGAATCTCTGGCCCGAAAAAGCAAAGAACTCGAAAAGAAGCAAGAAAAAGTTGAAAGCATGTATGACGAGCAGGTCAAGGAACTTGAGCGGATTTCCGGGCTTACTTATGAAGAAGCAAAAGAAATTTTGCTGGAAGACATCAGTAAAGATACCCGTCAGGAAGCGGCGATTATGATTCGTCAGATTGAAGCTGAATCAAAAGCCACTGCTGATAAAAAAGCCAAAGAACTGATTGCCCAATCGATTCAACGTTGCGCCGCCGACCATGTGGCTGAACAAACCATTACGGTGGTCAACCTGCCAAATGACGAGATGAAGGGCCGAATCATCGGTCGGGAGGGTCGGAATATCCGCACCCTGGAAACCCTCACCGGGATTGATCTGATTATTGATGACACCCCGGAAGCCGTTATTCTTTCTGGTTTTGATCCGATTCGTCGGGAAGTGGCCAGATTGTCTCTGGAAAAACTGATTATTGATGGTCGAATCCATCCTGCCCGGATTGAGGAGATGGTCAAAAAATCGCAAAAGGAAGTCGACAACCATATCAAAGAGGTCGGCGAACAAGCTTGTTTTGATACCGGCATTCATGGCCTGCACCCGGAAATTGTCCGGCTTTTGGGACGGCTTAAATACCGTACCAGCTATGGTCAAAATGTATTAAAGCATTCCATTGAAGTATCTCATCTGGCGGGCATCATGGCCGCCGAATTGGATGGAAACATTAAGATCGCCAAGCGAGCAGGATTATTACATGATATTGGAAAAGCGATTGATCATGAGGTCGAAGGGCCCCATGTTGAAATTGGAGTCAATGTATTAAAAAAATACAAAGAAAATAAAAACGTTATTCATGCTGTCGAAGCTCATCATGGTGATGTTGAAGCCCGGACGATGGAAGCCGTTCTGGTTCAGTCAGCGGATGCCATTTCAGCAGCACGACCTGGTGCCAGACGAGAAACCCTAGTTTCTTATATCCAACGGTTACAGGAACTGGAAACCATTGCCATGTCCTTTGATGGGGTTGAGAAATCATACGCCATTCAGGCTGGACGTGAAGTCAGAATTATGGTTAAACCAAATGAAGTTAACGATGATGAAATGATTTTGCTGTCCCGAGATATTGCCAAGAAGATTGAAGCTGAAATGGAATATCCCGGTAACATTAAGGTTAATCTGATTCGTGAAACGAGAGCTAGCGACTACGCTAAATAGTCTAAAAGGGGAGAGATTCTCCCCTTTTTTTAGTCAGTTTTTAATGCAGAAGGATAAATGATGAAGATACTAATACTGGGGGACGTCTATGGCCGCCCCGGACGAAAAATTTTAAAAGACCAACTGGCCACAATCATTGCCGAACAAGACATTGATTTTACGGTTGTTAATGGCGAAAATGCCTCCGGGGGTAATGGTCTCTCGACTAAAAATGCCAAAGAATTGCTAAATTTGCCGATTGATGTCATCACCATGGGCAACCATGTCTGGCAGCAAAAAGAGCTACTTGAAACCATTGCCGACTTTCCGCAGATTATCCGGCCCCTGAATTATCCCGACCCCTGTCCAGGCAAAGGCTATGATTTTTTTAACTGCACCCTAAAAGATGGCCGTACCAAACGAATTGCGGTGGTGAATCTGTCCGGCCAGATTTTTATGCCCAACTTAAACTGCCCTTTTAATATGATGGCACCACTCCGGGAGTCCTTAAAAGCCGCCGCCGATCTGGTGTTGGTTGATTTTCATGCCGAAGCCACCTCGGAAAAAATTGCCTTCGGGTATTTTATGGATGGTTACGCCACTGCCGTTTATGGCACCCACACCCATGTCCAGACAGCCGACGAACGGATTTTAACTGGCGGTACGGCCTATATTACCGACATCGGGATGACCGGACCACTTGATGGCGTGATTGGGGTGGATTCCCAGATCATTCTTGATACCATGCTAACAAAACGGCCCAGCCGTTTTGTGACAGCCACTGGTTCTGTTCAGATCAATGGGATTATTTTGACCATCGATGAACTTGAAAACAAAGTGACGCACATCACTCGATTATATCAAACCTACGAAACCGACCAGTAAGCGGCGGTTTTAAATGGAAAATTAAAAGCTTCGAACAATGAGTGCTTTGGGTGCAGTTTCCACAAACAATTTTGTAACGTGTAGGCGAACAGTTCAG